>JGI24698J34947_10000208_pt1 | contig 23905 bp, 20 predicted proteins | sample TergutMp193P3_FD_34947 | JGI IMG/M metagenome (IMG submission 34947) | reverse complement strand
TGGCTCGTTCGCGTTCGTCCTGGGTTACACTCAACAATAGATCGCCGGCCATTTGAAGCGCCTCCTTTGACTCGATGATTTTATTTACGGTTTCCCGATGGGGGCACATCGCCAACTTCGTTGGCAAGCATATCGAAAAAATATCGCCCACTTCTCTAAATCTGTCATGTCGCTGACAGGTTTTTTAAGTACCTCGTCAAGTTTGCTCAATTCCAAGTATATCACACGAATGGCGTCGGTCAACAGCCCGTTGTCCTCGTCGTGGCGCATGGAAAACGAATTGACATATTCGGTACGGTCTGGAAAGACGGTGTAGGAGCAGAAGGTCACCTGATAAGTGTGGGCTAGCTTGTCGTAGCGCCGCACTCCTTTGGATGGCTGCGAGGAGTGGAGATCGCACAGATAGTAGATGCTTTTCGCTTTGAGGTTTTTGTGTTCACCATCCTCCCAGATACGGCTGGCTTGCATCTCCAAGTCAATCTGCAAGCCGTCGCCGGTTTTACAGTTTACGTCCAGGCGTTCGGCTTTTTCCCGGGTGTCTTCGACGGGGAGTTCATTGTAGAGAATTACGACGTCGGTGACGGGGCGTTCTATGATCGCTTGAACCAAGTCCATGAGTGCGGGTTTGGCTTGCGGCGAGGTCAGTATCAGTTTGAATACGCGGTCATCGGACGGCGGCAGTATGTCTGCTTCCATTGGTAGTAAGTTCATACCCCTATACTGCACGGAGATGTGTTTTTGCTTGGGTTTTTAGAAGGAATTTTGCAAAAAAAGCGAAATTCGCTGGGGAAGGGGTGGTGTTTCGGGCGCCTTTGAGAAAATCACGGTGAAGCACAGGTAGTATCAGTTGCCTTGCTGATTTTTCCATGGTAAAGTATACTGGCCTTGTGGCAGAAACAGGTTTGTTTAATCGGATAACCCAGGAACCCGGCGTCATGGGGGAAAACCCTGTATTCGTGGTATGCGGGTTACGGTTGGTATGATTGTCGGGCAAATTGGCGAAGGCCTTTCTATTGATGAGTTGCTCGCCTATTACCCTTACCTGGAACGGGAAGATATTTTACAGGCCCTGCAATATGCCGCATGGCGGGTGCAGGAACGGGAAGTTATACTCTCCGGTTCATAGTACATGAAAATACTAATTGACATGAACCTTTCGCCTGTGTGGGCGGAGATTTTTGCGTCCCATGACATGGAAGCCGTCCATTGTCGGGATGCTCGCCACGGGAGCGCCGAAGTGGAAAGCTACGCCGGGGAGGGTGCTTTAAAGAAGAAAACCACGGAGGGACACGGAGTTTCACGGAGGCCACGGAAATGTTATTGAGTTTGTTTATTTTTTATTTGGTTAATATAATTTTGTTGGGTATTGATTAAGGTATCTCCAAAAATCTGGTAAATCTCGGCTGTATATTTTTCCAGTATATTTATAGCATTATCGGGTATAATATTTTCAGGTTTTAATAATTCATAAGCTTCTATATTTAACGCATCTGCCATTTTTACCAACGTAGCAGGAGAAACCCATTTTTTACCATTTTCAATATCGCTAAGAAAAGGTATGGATATATCTATTTTTTCTGCTAGATCAGCTTGAGATAACTTGCGAAAATTCCTAAATCTCTTGATATTGCGGCTTAAAATAGCCCTCAAATTTTTGTCTGTCACTGTTTTTCCTTATAGTTAATCTAGTATGCTATTAGCTTGACAAAAATAGAATAATCCAATATATTAAGTGTATTAGCCAATAGAAAACCAATAATTTTTGGGGAATTTGAGGTTTTTTTCAAAATTTGGCTAAAATCTTGAAATTCGTTTGTTACAAGGAGAAAAAGATGGCGAAGAAAAATTTCCATTTGGGAATGTGGTTAATGGTACTTGGCGTTTTTGGATTAATTGTTACTGGTTGTGCTTCCATACAACCTATGTCCAATGAAGCAATAAGAAAATATGCTCTTACTTCAAATCCGGGTAATTTTAGGAACTTCCAGTATTATGTCTCACGAGATATAGTATTGACATACGTTTCATCCGTAGCGCAATCTACCGCCGTTGGGCAAATCAGTATTAATCGTGATATTATTCAATTATTGTCCTCTACACCCGGTGTTGTTATTGAAGTAAAGAGGGACGAAAATGGGAATACTATGTTGGGTGTTGCATTTGAGGCAAGTGATAACGATCTATTGTGGTTTGTTCAAAATCCTGCCAAGGCTGGGACTTTTTTCTATTTAGCATATACAAACGAAGTAACGGGAGAAATTAATTACGGTGGTTACCTGTATACCGTTTCATATGAACAGGCGACAGGTATCGGAGCAACTGTTTCACGTATGAATCCATTCAGCAAAGTAAAAGGGGAATACAATAATATGGAACCGATTCTTTTATATGAAGAGAAGGTAAGAGAATCACAACAGAGGAGAAATCTTCAGGGTAGAAGGTTATAAATAATCTTCTGCTATTCATACATGACGGCTTTCTGCGATACGGAAATTTGTCAAAACATTGTATTTTTCTCCATTGTATGATATAATAACTTAGCCTATACACGGCAAAAAAAGGAGAATACCATGCAATACGGACATTTTGATGCGAAGGCCCGGGAATACGTTATAGACAGGCCCGACACGCCCGCGCCCTGGGCGAATTATCTGGGGTCCCCGGCTTATGGGGCTATTATTTCAAATAATGCCGGGGGGTACAGCTTTGTGAAGAGCGGGGCGGCGGGGCGTTTGATCCGCTACCGTTTTAACGAGCAGGATCGTCCCGGACGCTACATCTACCTGCGCGATGATGAGTCCGGCGATTATTGGTCGGCTTCGTGGCAGCCTGTGGGCAAGCCGCTTGGGGAGTACAAGTCGGTGTGCCGCCACGGTACGGGCTATACGCTTCTGGAGGCGGAGTACAAGGACATACGATCCGAGGCGTGCTACTATGTGCCGCATGAGGCCGATTACGAGGTCTGGCGCGTCAAACTCAGTAACAAGGGTAAGATGGCGCGGAAGATTTCGGCCTTTGGTTTTGTGGAGTTTACCTGCGAGAGTTTCTATGAGCAGGATCAGGTTAATCTTCAATACACCCAGTTTATTACCCGCACGTATTTCAAGGATAAGTTCATACTGCAAACGATTAACGAAAACTGCCTGAACGCCGTCAACGAGAGCAGGGTCGAGACGCGCTTCTTCGGTCTTGCCAGGGCCGATGTCGCGAGTTACTGCGGCGACCGCGCCAGGTTCCTGGGTGATTACCACGATTACGGGAATCCGGTTTCGATAGAGAAGGGCAAACTCGACGGGACTCTCAACTACAACATGAACCCGTGCGGTGCGCTGCAAACAAGCTTCGACCTTGCGCCCGGCGCCAGCGTCGAATTTGCGTTCCTCATGGGACAGAAACGCGAACAGCAGGCGAAGGAACTTATTGCGCGCTATGAGGACGCTGCTCTTCCCGACCGTGAAATCGGCGAATTGAAAACCTACTGGCACGAAAAACTTGACAACCTCAAAATTGATACCCCGGATGAAAACTTCAATCACATGGTCAACACATGGAACGCGTACCAGTGCTTTATTACGTTTAACTGGTCGCGCGCCGCGTCCCTTATCTACTGCGGTCAGCGTAACGGCTTCGGCTATCGCGACACGGTGCAGGATATTCAGGGTATCATCCACCTTGATCCCGAGATGGCGCTGGACAAGATCAAATTGATGGTTTCCGGTCAGTTGTTTAACGGCGGCGCGCTTGCGCTGGTAAAATACGACCACAATCCCGGGCATGAGGAAAAGCCCGAGAACATGACCCGCCGCTGGGGAGGCGGGGGGCCGATGTACCGCGCGGACGACGCGTTGTGGCTGTTCCCAACGGTATGGAAATACGTGGGTGAAACCGGCAATACCGCGATACTGGACGAAGTTATCCTCTACGCGGACGAGGGACAGGACACTCTGTTTGACCACCTGAAAAAGGCGATCGACTTTTCATTGAACCATTTGGGAGTACACGGACTGCCCGCCGGTCTTCACGCCGACTGGAACGACTGCCTCAGGTTAGGCGCTAACGGCGTATCGGTGTTCGTGGCGATGCAGTTGTACTACGCGTTTGAGATAATGATCCGTTTGGCGAAATACAAAAAAGACGCGGCAACGGAAAAGCAAATGGAAGAATTAAAAACCCGTTTTGGAAAAATAATTGAGGAGTGCTGCTGGAACACCGACCGGTTTGTGCGCGGCATCACCGAGAACGACGAAGTTGTCGGCAAGCCGGGCGACCCCGAAGCGAGCATGTGGCTTAACCCGCAAAGCTGGGCGGTAATCAGCGGTTATGCCGGAGAGGAACGCGGCAAGGCGATACTCGATTTGGTACATAAAGAGCTGAATACAAAGTACGGCGCGCGTCTTATGGCGCCCTCTTACCGCAAACACGCCTTCGACGGCGCTCTTGCGTTGTTGTTTAACCCGTCAACCAAGGAGAATGGCGCCATCTTCCTGCAGACGCAGGGCTGGCTGATTCTTGCCGAAGCGCTTTTGGGCCGAGGCGGACGCGCGTTGGAGTACTATCTGGAGAGCTGCCCCGCGGCGCAAAACGGCATCGCGGAAATACGTTTGCTGGAGCCATACGTGTACTCGCAGTTTACCGAAAGCTCTGACAGCCCGTTCGAGGGGCGCAGTCATGTGCATTGGCTGACAGGTACGGCAAGCACGGTCATGGTAGGATGCGTCGANGGTATTTTGGGATTCAGGCCGGACATTGAAGGCCTGCGCCTGTCACCNGCATTCCCGGCGTCATGGAAATCAATTTCCATTGAAAAAGTTTTCCGGGGCAGTAAGCTCAACATAAAAGTCAATAACCCCGACGGGCGCGAAAGCGGCTGCAAAAAATTGACAGTTAACGGAAAAGCGGTGGAAGGCAACTACATCCCTGCGTCCATTCTGCAGAAAGAAAACGAGATCGTTCTGGAAATGTGACGGAGGCTGCAGGTAGGAGGCTATGCTCAGGATCAGCGATATCCAGATGAGGGACCCCTTTGTGGTTCGGGACGGGGAAAACTGGTACCTCTTCGGCTCAACCGACAAGGACATCTGGCGTTCGCCGGGGGTCGGTTTCGATGTGTACCACCAGAAGGTTTCGCCTAACGGAGACTGCCCGGATGAGTACGAGGGGCCCTTCCCGGCGTTTCGCCCTCCCGCAGGCTTTTGGTCGGAGATCAACTTCTGGGCGCCCGAAGTGCATCCTTACGGCGGGGCATGGTATATGTTCGCCACCTTCAAGCCCAGGACCGGACGCCGGGGTACGGCGATTCTGAAAAGTGATAAGGTCGACGGCCCCTACGTCCCCTGGAGCGAGGGCCCGGTTACCCCGCCTGACAGGGAGTGCCTGGACGGCACCTTCTACCTGGACGGGCAGGGGCAGCCGTGGATGGTCTTTTGTCACGAGTGGACGCAAGTGGGCGACGGCGAGATTTGTATGCTTCCGCTGAGCGCCGACCTAAAAGCCGCGGCAGGGGACGCCGAACTCATGTTTCGCGCTTCCTCGGCGCCTTGGGCGCAGCCACTCAAGGGGCGCGATCCCACTCGCTACCCCGTCCCCGGCCCGTACTACGTGACCGACGGCCCGAGCCTCTTCACGCCGAAAAACGGCGGCCTCCTCCTGCTTTGGTCATCGTTCGGCGCAACCGGGAACTACTGCATCGGCGTCGCGTCGTCGGAAAGCGGCGGGCTCCGCGGCCCGTGGAAGCAGTCGGAAAAGCCCCTCTACGAGGCGGACGGCGGCCACGGCATGGTTTTCTCCACACCCTCGGGAAAGCTCTACCTCACGGTTCACAGCCCCAACAAGAGCCCGCTGGAACGGCCCATTTTTGTGGAGATATGCGAAAGAGAGGGAAATCTTTTTCCCGCGTGAACGCGGGAAAAAAGGGAGTAGGGGAGTAGGGGAGCAAGAGAAAAAAGCGGGAAAAATGAAAAATAAATCAACCAGCATCTCAATAAAAACGAAAAGGCTTTTGATAAGGAATTTTACAAAGGATGATTATGATGACCTTTATGAATATTTATCGGATAAAGAAACCTATCAATTTGAGCCCGGTGAACCGATAACAGTTGAGGCCGCGAAAAAACTCTGTAATGAAAGATCCAAAGATAACAATTTTTTGGCGGTTCAACTGAAGAATAAAGTTATTGGGCATATATATTTTGGTCAGGTAAAGCCCAAAAAATTAATGACATGGGAAACTGGATTTATCTTCAACAGAAAATATCAGGGAAAAGGTTATGCCACAGAATCATTAACAGCAATTATTGTATACGGTTTCAAGAATATGAATATACACAAGATAATAGCGCATTGCAGCCCAAAAAATACCCGATCATGGAAATTACTGGAAAGGGTAAAAATGAGACGGGAAGGAAAATCGAGGGAAAATATTTATTTCAATACGGATGAAAAGGGAAATCCTGTATGGCTTGATACTTACGATTATGGATTATTGGAGGAGGATTTATAAGCTATTGACATAAAACCATGCTTTTTATAGTATAATCACTCAGTGTTTTAAAGGAGTGAAGCGATGAAAGTTTATATAAGCGTGGATATGGAAGGATTAACCGGAATAGTAAACTGGGATGAAGTGAACAGGACGAAGCCGGATTATCCGCCTTTTGTCGAGGAAATGACGAATGAAGTAAGAGCGGCGTGTGAGGGGGCGAATCAGGCCGGCGCGAAAGAGATATGGATAAAAGACGCGCACGGGGGCGGCAGAAATATAAGTTTCGCCACTTTACCCGAAAACGTAACAATGATTCGCGCTTTCAACGGTCACCCTTATTGCATGATGCAGGAGATTGACAATTCTTTTGACGCCGCGTTAATGCTCGGGTATCATTCATTTGCAAGCTCTGACGGAAATCCCCTGTCTCATACTTTGGATGATTATTTTTCCTACATGAAAATAAACGGCGAATATGCGAGTGAGTTTTTAATTAATTCCTATACCGCTGCGCTGGAAAACGTTCCTGTGATCTTTGTAAGCGGTGATACGGATCTTTGTGAGCACGCGAAAAAAGTAAATCCCAATATAAAAGCTGCCGGACTAAAAAAAGGCGTAGGGAGTTCCGTGATTAGCATTCACCCGAAGCTGGCTTTTGACAGAATAAAACAAGGCGTGGAAGAAAGCCTGAGGGGTAATGTCAATGATTGCAGAATTAAGCTGCCCGGTAAATTTGAGGTGGAAATGTCTTTTTTAAACCACGTGAGAGCATATAAAGGCTCATTTTATCCGGGAATGAAAAAGATAAGTTCGACAAATTTACTGTATGAGAGCAGCGATTATTTTGACGTATTGAAGATGTTCCTGTTTATGCTTCGTGTTTGATGGAGGACGATAATATGACAAGAATTCTGGCAACTGATGGAATCGAGTCCAGCGCCGTGAAGGCCCTCTCAGATCTCGGCTTTGAGGTGGTCCAACAGTTTTATGACGAAAATGAGCTTCCAGGCCGGGCTGCCGAGTACGATGTTGTTGTAGTACGCAGCGCGACCAAAATCCGCAAGCCGGTTATTGACGCGGCCGCCAAAGCGGGCAGACTCAAACTCATCATCCGCGCGGGGGTTGGTATCGACAACATTGACGCGGACTACGCGAAAGAAAAGGGCATTGACGTGCAAAATACCCCGGCGGCCTCAAGCGCTTCGGTTGCGGAGCTTGTCATGGGGCACATGTTCAGCCTCGCACGATTTATTTACGACGCGAACGTTACCATGCGGGCGGGCAAGTGGGAGAAGAAACGCTACGAGGGCATCGAGCTTGCGGGGAAAACCCTTGGGCTCATTGGCATGGGGCGTATTGGCCGCAGTGTCGCGAAGATGGCCGCCGCACTCGGTATGAGCGTGATCTACCATGACATCACCGGCCACCTGAGCGAGAACGCGCCATCCGTTTTTGTTTCGCTTGACGATCTGTTCGCGAAGTCCGACTTCATCTCACTGCACGTGCCGAAGACGGACGGGCCCATCATTACGGCTGACGCGATCGCGAAGATGAAGGACGGCGTCTATCTCGTCAACACGGCACGTGCGGCGTTAGTCGACACGCAGGCGCTGCTCAAGGCGCTTGACAGCGGTAAAATCGCCGGAGCTGCCCTTGACGTTTTCGACGAGGAGCCGCTTAAAGACCCGGCTATCTACACCCACCCGAAGATTTCCATGACGCCTCACATCGGCGCGTCTACCGTGGAAGCCCAGCTTCGCATCGGTGAAAATATCGTTCAGATTATTTCCTGGAAGTTTAAGAAGTAAGAGGAGAAAATATGAAGACACGGTACAATTTTTCAGCCGGTCCCTCGGTGCTGCCGAAGGAAGTGCTGCTTGACGCGCAGAAGAACCTCATTGATTACGAAGGCAGCGGTATGTCCGTCATGGAGATGAGCCATCGTTCGAAAGAGTACGATGATATCATCAGAAAAACCGAAGAGCTGTTTCATACCGTTATGGGAATCCCCGACAACTATAAGGTGCTGTTCCTGCAGGGCGGCGCAACGCAGCAGTTTGCCATGGTGCCGATGAATCTCCTTTCAAAGAAAGGTAAGGCGGATTATATCATTACCGGAGTTTTTTCTGGTAACGCCTACAAGGAAGCGCAGATCTTCGGAAAGCAGATTTCGCTCGCTGGTACCACGAAAGAAGAAAACTTCAAGCGGATTCCCGATCAGAACGAGTTGAAACTCGATCCCGGCGCGGACTACTTGCACATCTGCGAGAACAACACGATCATCGGCTCCAAGTGGAAGTACCTTCCCGATACGGCCGGCGTACCCATCGTCTCCGACATGTCTTCCTGCATCCTGTCGGAACCGGTTGACGTCACGAAGTACGGCATTATTTACGCGGGCGCGCAGAAGAACATCGCCCCCGCCGGCTTGACCGTTGTCGTTATACGCAATGATTTGATTTACGATCCGCTGCCCGGAACGCCGACCATGCTCAACTACGGCATCCAGGCCGAAAACGACTCAATGAAAAATACGCCTCCTTGCTGGCCGATTTACATATCCAAACTCGTTCTGGAATTGATACAGCGCGTTGGCGGCCTCGCGGAAATGAAGAAACGCAACGAAGCCAAGGCGAAGGTCCTTTACGATTATCTTGACACTACCGATTTTTACAAGACCCACGTCGTGCCAAAGGATCGCTCAATGATGAACGTTACTTTCAGGACCTCCAGCGACGAGCTTGACGGCAAGTTTGTGAGCGAAAGCAAGGCCGCGGGTATGTCCAACCTAAAGGGACACAAGCAGGTTGGCGGCCTGCGCGCGTCCATCTACAACGCGATGCCCAAAGAGGGCGTGGAGTACCTCGTTGATTTCATGAGGAAGTTTGAGAAAGCGAACCGTTAGATGAAAGTAAAAGCTTTCAGGGCGCTGAGGCCGTTACCGGAATATGCGGGACAGATAGCCGCGCTGCCCTACGATGTGATGAACAGCGAAGAGGCCCGCGTCATGGCCGGGGATAAGCCCTTGTCTTTTCTTCACGTCGATAAGGCCGAAATCGATCTCGACCCGTCCATCAATATCTACGACGACGCGGTCTACGAAAAGGCGCGGACGAATTTCCTCGCCCTTCGATCCTCCGGCAAAATGCTGAAAGACGAGAGAGATTGCTATTACATCTATCGCCTAACGATGGACGGTCGTTCGCAGACCGGAATAGTAGCTTGTCCTTCGGTTGACGATTATCTTAACAATAAGATCAAGAAGCATGAGTTGACCAGGGCGGACAAGGAGGCCGACCGCATACGCCACGTGGATACCCTGGACGCGAATACGGGGCCCATTCTCCTTACGCACAGGCCGGACGGCGCGTTATCCGCTATCGCGGCGGGGTGGATGTCCGGGCACGACGCGATCTTTTCGTTCACGGCCGATAACGTGGAGCATGAAGGCTGGATTGTCGACAGCCCGGAAACGATCGCGGAAATCGCGGCGTGTTTTGAGCGCATCCCGACGCTTTACATCGCCGACGGCCATCACCGCTGCGCCTCGGCGGTGCGGGTTGCCCGGAAGCGCAGGGAGGCAAAAGCCGGTTATACAGGCGATGAGGAATTCAATTATTTTCTTGCCGTGATTTTCCCCTCGGATCAACTTACGATTTTTGATTATAACCGTGTCGTGAAAGACCTCAATAAACTTGACGAAGCAGAGTTTCTTGAAAAAATCAAAGCGTCTTTCGATGTCGAAAAGGCCGCGGGTGTCGTGAAGCCTTCCGCCAAACACGAATTCGGTGTTTTTCTAAATGGCGCCTGGCGCCGCTTGTGCGCCAGGAAAGGCAAGTGGAATGACGATGATCCGGTTGAGAGGCTCGATGTTTCCATTTTGCAAAACAACCTGCTCAGGCCGATTCTCGGTATCGACGATCCGCGCACAAACAAGCGCATTGATTTTATCGGCGGGATCCGCGGGCTGTCTGAACTGGAGAGGCGCGTAAACACGGACATGGCCGTCGCGTTCTCCATGTACCCGACAACGCTGGACGATCTCATGGACATCGCGGACGCGGGAAAGATCATGCCCCCGAAGAGCACCTGGTTTGAGCCGAAGCTGCTCAGCGGATTGTTCATTCACGATCTGGTGTAAGGGCGGAATGGCTGTGCGGGATTAATGAAAAAGTAATATGCCCCTTTTAAAACAACGCTTCGGCCCCTGGTCTTTTTACCGTGAGGCGCTAGCCATCGCCCTGCCCGTAATGATGCAGCAGTTCATCATGAGCATGGTCTCCCTCGTCGACAATTTCATGGTTGCCGGCCTTGGGGACGTAAGCATGGCTGCGGTAAACGTAACCAATCAAATCAACTTTATTTACATCGTTATAATCAATACCGCCTGTCAGGCCGGCGGCATTTACCTCGCCCAGTTCAGAGGCGCGGGTGACAGCGAGGGGATGAAGCACGCCTTCCGTTTCAANGCGATTTTTGCCGCNTTAATCGCGGTGACAGCCTTTGTAATCGCCAACATTTTCTCCNGGTCCATGATCGCAATGATGACAATGGGGAACACAGCTCAGAGTGAGATCGTTGCAAAGGGTTCGGAATACTTGCGCCTGATTTCATGGACTTATTTGCCGATGGGAATTTCAATGTCCATCGGAACCAGTTTCCGGGAAATGGCCAGACCAAAAGTGCCACTTATCGTTTCCACTTTCGCGACCCTCGTGAACACGATCGGCAACTGGATTTTAATATACGGAAACCTGGGCGCTCCACGCCTGGAAGTAGCGGGCGCGGCGTACGCCACGATCATAGCGAGGGTTTTTGAGCTTACAGTTTTCGTTATTTACGCATCACGGGCTAAAGCGCCTTTCTTTGTGGGCATCACAAAGCTCTTTCACATTCACAAGCGGCTTGTCAAGGAAATCCTCATCAAATCGGGAATGATATTCGCTTCGGAATTATCCTGGGTCGGCTCCGAAACCATCATGACCGCGATGTATAACCGCCGGGGCGGCGCGGAAGTTGTCGCCGGTATGGCGGCGGGCTGGACCATCGCCAACATTTTCTTCCTGCTTTTCGGCGGCGCATGGATAACCGCAGGCGTACTGGTAGGCAGCGCGTTAGGCGCAGGTAAACTTGACGAGGCACGCCTGCGGGCGAAATGGCTCAGTTCAGGTGTTGTTGCCGCGGGCATCATTCTCGCGATTCCCGGCGCGTTTTTGTCCGGCCTCATCATCCCGCTCGTTTTCTCGAACCTGAGCGCGGCGGCCAGGGCCACAAGCTTCGGCCTCATACTGGTGATCCTCGTCTATCTCCCCATGTGGGGACTGCTTAACCTGCAATTCGCCATCTCCCGCGCCGGTGGGGACGCCGCGATGGGGATGTACGTAGACCTTTCGGTAAATACCCTGCTGTTTGTTCCGGGCGCCGTCATCCTCTCTTTCTTTACTTCCATGCCGCCGGTTCCCATGTTCGCGTTATTGAAACTCACGGATATTATTAAGCTTTTTATCTGCCGTCACTTTCTGCGTAAGGAACGCTGGGTGAAGAATTTGACTTCACAGGAACCGCAGACTTCGTAATTGCGTGATTAATGCTCCACATCGAAACCGCGGTACCCATGGGGCGTTTTGTCTTCTTTCTCTACCAAATCGACGCGGGCGTACTGGGGCCCGCGGTGAAGCCATGCGAGAAACTGCGCGAGCTTTTTTGGCGTCCCTTCCGCCCACACCTCAACATCACCGCCAGCCGCATTCCGCACCCAGCCGTTTACGCCTAACCGCCGGGCTTCCATGATGGTGGAATATCTGAAACCTACGCCCTGGACTCTGCCGCTGACTCGCGCGTAAAAAGCTCCCATTTACTACCGCTCCGTTAGTTCGATGGTCATCATCCAATCATAGCAGATTTACATTATTTTGATAATTCTTCTCCTTGAGTCAAAACGCGAATTGGTGTAGGTTATATCCATGAATAAAAAAGTGGGAATTGAACGCTGTACTTCATATAACCCTTCGGAAGTATACGAAACCCTGAAACGGGCCGTGGAACTCGCGGGCGACCTTGACGTGGCCGGGAAGACCGTGCTCCTGAAACCCAACATCCTGTCCGACACCCCTCCCGAAAAAGCCGTATGCACCCATCCTGCCGTTCTTGAGGCGGCTATCAGGCTGGTCAGGGAGATGGGTGCGAAGCGCATACTCGCGGGGGACAGCCCCGGCCTCCAGCCGCCCGGTTTCACGGCAAAGGCTTCGGGTCTTGCGGATGTCATCAAGAAGAACGACGTAGAGTGGGTGGATTTCACCAAAGGGAAAGTCGAAGTTACATGCGCGGAGGGAAAGGTGGTGAAGAAGTTTACCCTGACCCAGGCCGTGAAGGAAGCGGATGTCATAATTAGTATTCCGAAACTCAAGACCCACCAGCTCATGTACTTCACCGGCGCAATGAAAAACATTTTCGGCCTCGTTCCCTCGGTCGCGAAAAGCCCCTATCACGTCCGTTATTCAAGCCGTGAATCCTTCGCCGCCATGCTCGTCGATCTCAATCTCGCGGTAAAGCCTGCCTACGCCTTCATGGACGCGATTATCGGGATGGAGGGCCACGGTCCCGCCGCCGGAAACCCGAAGCAAGTCGGCCTTGTCATGGCCTCTTCCAATCTTCTTGCCATGGATATCGCGGCCACTACCGTTATATGCTATCCCCCTATGGAAATACCCATGATCAAGGACGCCGTGAGCCGCGGCCATTGGCTTACGAATCTTGGTGAAATTGAGTATCCCGGTCTTTTGCCGGCCGATGTGCGAATCCTTGATTTCGTCAAATTGCCATTGAAAAGGGCTGGTTCCCAGTTTCTCGATTTTGTCCTCCCCCCTCCATTAAGGCGGCTGAAGGATTCCCTCGAACCCGTGCCTGAAATCAACCACGAAACCTGCGCCCACTGCGGCGACTGCTCGCGGATCTGCGCCTCGAAAGCCATCAGTTCAACCGGGGAGGGTAAAGAGCGCCGTGAAGTCATCGACTATAGCCGCTGCATACGGTGTTTCTGCTGCCACGAGATTTGCCCGGTGAAGGCGATTGGAGTTGTTAAGCGCAGGGCGTGAGGCGTTATGTGAAAGACAGCGGCACACTCCTTATGGAATTGTTATTGTTTTCGGGTCATACGTAATTGTGGGATATTTCAGATTCATCGATTCAAGCGTTTCCACTAACACCTTTGCGACCAGATAATTGCGGAACCATTTGCGCTCGGCAGGTACAATGTACCAGGGCGCTTCGGGGCACGAACACCTTTCGAAGGTGAGTTCAAACGCCTTTTTATAGTCGTCCCAGAGCAGCCTTTCGGGAATGTCGGAAGGGTTAAACTTCCAGTTTTTTTCCGGGATGTCGAGCCTTTCCTGAAGCTGTTCCTTTTGATAGTCCCGGGAAATATGCAGAAAGAATTTGATAACGCGCGTACCTTCATCGTTCAGAAGCGCTTCAAAGCTGTTGATACTGTCGTAGCGTTTTTCGACACGCTCTTTGGGCGCAAGCCCCTTGACGCGAACGACCAGGACATCTTCGTAATGGGAACGGTTAAACACGCCAATGATCCCCTTGCGCGGAACATTCTGGTGGACGCGCCACAGAAAATCGTGCGCAAGTTCCGTTGAGTTAGGCGTTTTGAAGGAAACAACTTTACAGCCCTGGGGATTGACGGGGCCGAATATATTCTTGATGGTCGAGTCTTTTCCTGCCGCGTCCATAGCCTGAATCACCACCAAAAGCGCCTGCGACCCGTCCGCGTACAGAAGCTCCTGGAGATCCTTAATCCGCTTGATAAGGGCGGAAGTCTCCTCCTTTGCCTCTTCCTTGGTAAGCTTCCCCTCGTAACGTGTAGCCCACGAGTCCAGCTTGACGGGTTTATGTGAGTCAATTTTGTAATCGTTTGTATTGGTTGCCATAATATTTATATGATAAACGAAACAGCGCTGTTGTCAAGTGTCACGAACTAATGATACACTTTATATATGGAAGACAGCGGCGTACTCCGTCTAACCGGAATAATTACCGATTACACAGTATGGGACGATACCATTAATCTGTACGCCCAGAAATTCCACAAGCAATTTAATGTGTACCCCAACATCCTGCTTGCCAGTGTCTTTACCTACCGGAAGATTGATTTGTACGCGCAAATACACCCGGACAGGCTTGTTGAACATGACGGGACAGAAACCCTGGAAACGAGCGATGAACCGTATGAAGGTATTAGCTATTTTACCACCGAAAACTATGAGTTGGAATGCTGTATGGATTACGATTTGGCGGATGGTGCTTTTACGTTGGTGTTTGATGAAGCGCCGGATTTTGACGGGGAGCCGGTGGAGGAGAGGGAGGAGCAGGAGGGGGTGTATGTGTTTAGGAGGATTGCGTGAGGGGGGTAGGAGAGGTTGGTTTTATGTAAGAAAATTATTCTATTGCAATTTTTTGGCTTTGGCTCTAGAATATAGGGCTTATATGACCGGTAAAACGCCATATGCAACCGATGTTTGGCAGCTTTATGTAGAAGTGTATAAAAAAGTATACATATACTTAAAATGCCATTTTCATTTGTTATATGTTTTTGTTGACAAAACCTTGAAAGCCATGATATTATAAAAATATATGTAGGGGATAATGATGTTACCAAGTTATCTAGAGACTGATTTTTCAAATTTTAAACACACCATTAACCCCTTTCAAAGATTTCATAAAATTGTGTATTTTTCATTTTCATTATTAAAAACTTATGTTATTATCACATATTGCCATTTAAAATATACAGAAATAAGGAATCAACGTATTGAAAAATATATATATGATAGCTTTCAAAGACCAACGGAAGGTGCTTGGTTAAGTTTTTTGGAATTGTTACTATCTTTGAAATATGACAAGGAATCTGATCCCAGAGCTTTGTTTAAAACTACTCTTTCAGAAAAAAACAGTAAAAAACTAAATGAAACTTACAAATTAGCTTTGAATTTAAGTGAAATGTTTGATGAGAAGAATACTGTTTTTAGTTATTTTCAAAAAATCACTGGTATAAAAAATCGATTAGTATCACATGGAATGATAACAGAGGAAACTGCTGAAAGGATTAATCCTATAATAGAAACAATATTAAATGAGATTATATCCTTAACTAAAGAATATCTTAATACGAAGTTATTATTAATTTCTACTGATAATAATGATTATTCTTGGAAGATTCATAACTATAATAATAGTGAAGAAGACATTAAACTAGATACTACAAATGTAAAGGAACCAGGTCTATATATATCACTTAAAGGTAAATTAATACAGGCATGGCCACTTCTGACATGTCGCGATGGCAATATTTTGTTTTATAATAGATTTGATAAAACATGTCAGAAAATATTTTACACAGGTGGAATTAATAAAGAGACTTATATTCGGTCTGATGTTACTAATCATATAGAATTGTTTGGATTTGATAAAGAATTGTTATTCAAGAAACCGTTGAATGTCAATGTAAAAACTGAAAATAATATATTGCATAATCTTCCTGAAAAAGATTATACTTTATTCATTGGTAGAAACAAAGAAATCAATGAACTAAATCAAGCACTGGATCATAAGCGTCATTTTATTACCGCTTTGGATGGTATCGGTGGAGTTGGGAAGTCTGCCATTGCTATAGAATGCTGTTATAGATTAATAAATAATATTGACAACGATTTTGAGTATTTTGTCTGGATGTCAGCTAAAAATACTTTCTTTAGAGATGGACAAATAATTAAAATCGAGCAAGCATTTGATCATTTGGATCAATTAATTGATACTATTATTATTGTTTTAGGTTTCTCTGAATATTTGCAATTCGAGATGAATAAAAAGAAGGAAATAGTAATAGAGCTATTAACATTTGTTAAAATACTATTGGTCTTAGATAACTTAGAAACGATCAAACCAGAAAATCTTGCGGATATATGGGATTTTATTAATAATGGTATTCCAAGCCCTTCAAAAATACTGCTAACAAGTAGAGAATACCCTCAAAGTGTTCCACAGACAATACGCGTTGACAGTCTTAATGAGGATGACGCTCTAGCATTAGTAGACATCTTTTCGACTGATATAGGGATATCTAGTAGTTATATGCAAGGAATTAAAAAAGAAGTAGTTTATCTATCGTCTGGATTACCTATTGTGATTAAAAGTATTCTTGGTCAAGTTAAATTAGGAAAAAATATAAATACCATAAAAAAGGAAATTGAAAATAATACAGACAATATTTCAAAATTTTGTTTTGAGCAACAACTGGCTTTACTTGATATTGATCATAAAACAGTACTATGGGCATTATGCTTAACGTCTGATGTACTTGATAATGATGCGTTAGTTTTTCTAGTCTCAGACTTAATTACTTCACCTTTACTTGATATTATTAAGAACCTGTCATCATTGTCAATAATAAAAATTAATTATTTACAGAATGCGACGGAATATTTAGTACTATCATTAATAAAGATGTATATATTAAATTCAAGTAAGGACAATGAGAGAATTGATGAAATAAAAAGAAGGTTAAACGAATTCTATGAACTCAAAGATGTTGAAACTTATAATCTTTTGCCTATTGAAGAAAAAGTTATTGAACGGGGAGCTTTGATACCTAGAAAGATGGTTGATAAAGCAATGCAAAATGCAAGCTATAGTAAATTTGAGCAAGCTGAAATAATGTTTAAAAAAGCTACTAAGGATTATTATAACGAATCATATGTTTGGTATATGTATTCACAGTTTTATGCTCAATATAAGTCAAATTATACTGGTGCAATTGATTGTCTAAAAAAAGCTTATGAATTATCGAATAATTATATTTATCTAAAGAAAATGGGCGATTATTATCTAAAAAATAGAGATTATAAAATGGCAGCAAAGAATTATGTAAATGCAATGAACTCATCAACTTTAGAAAAAAACAAAATTGAGATGCTTTACCTCATTGCTCATGCTGAATATGAGCATGTAAGACAATTTAGACGAGTTAATAAAGATAATATAAATGATGAATATAAAAATGCAAGAAATGAAATATATAGATCTATAATAAATAATTTAGGTAAGTATCTTAAAAATACTCCTCATATTTATGAGGGAAAATTAATCAAGATAAACCGGATTCTTGCTGAAGCCTATTATGGCCTACGTAACAAAGAAAAGGCGTTAGAAAGAATTAATTATGCTATTGAGTTGTCTGAGGGTGATGAAACACATATTGAGTATAAAAAATTTATACTGACTCATTGAAATTAATAACTGAGCCTTTTCCAAAACTATCATGAAAAGGTAGGAAAACATTGCAAGTATTTCAAAGCAGCCAATAAGATAACGCCTATCATTAAGACAAATGAAACTTTAGGATGCCCTTTGACAAACAATGTTTGGGGAATTAGCCGATCTTTTAAATGTGAATATGCCCGCTCGACCGTCGTCCGTATTTTATACCTCTCCTGTTTTGCAGGATCAAGAGGTGCCCTGTTTTTGTCCCTCCTTTTGTTCGGGTCAATGACCGGTATGCGTTGGCACATCCTTATATAGGCCTTTATCCACTTCGCGTCATAGGCGGNATCCATCACAGAATAAAAATACTTCACTTTCTTCCCGGTTAGTTTTTCAAAAGGGATGGCCACCTGGCTGTCATGGACATTGGCGCCGCTTACCCAGGCAGTCAGCGGAAACCCAATGTCGGAAACATCAAGGTGCAGTTTGTATCCTTTCCAGTAGGAAATATTGCCCTGGCTGTTTTTCTTGCAGCCAAAGGAACAGTCTTTGTNCAAGTCGTTCAAGATCGTTTTGGCGTCCAGGTGGATTTGCTGTTTCAGCGCCCCAGGCTCTTTTTCCGCTTTTTCACTTCCTTTGGGCGGTCTTCCCCGCCTTTTCGCCGGTTTTTCGGCCTTCCCGGCCGCTTTTTTGGGCGTCTTTTCCCTTGCCGTTATCGCCGTAGAATCACGGCACACATGGATTATTGGCAAGTCCCCGTATGCTTTTTTCACCATGGCATCCAGGGTTTTATCCAGGATATTCAAACTTGAGAAAACAGTAAGGTGGCGGGAGAAACTGGAATTGGCCGGAACTCTGCGAAAACCGCACATTTGCCTGAGATTTGGATCCGACTTTAACGTTTTTATAAGCAAAGTGACGCTGGGAATCGCAAAGTAATTTAAGGCGAAGAAGGCGCGGAAAAAAGCCATGTCATCATACGGGGGCCTGCCGGTTCTTGCCTTTGGATGATAAAACGTGGGCATTGCCCCTTCAATAATTCGCAGCATATTCATGAACGTCCAATGCTCCCCGCTTAGGTATTCCTCAAAGTATTTTTGGACTTCATGAAACCCTTCAAAGAGCTGTTGTTTTCCTCCGATAACTTGTGATAAACTTTTCATACGGGACACTCCTTTGATGTTTTTGTGGTGATTTCATCTTAGCGAGTTGTTCCCGTTTTTTCTATACTTTTACGAGTTTTGGAAAAGGCTCAACTTTATATTGAATTGAACATCTCTCTCTACAGAATCCAAAAATTCACTAAACAATTGGATATAAAAACAATAAGTTTGGTATCCTTCAAAAAAGCGAGAATGACAATATAAGATAAAATACCCTATTCCTTAAAACATTCTTTTTCTGTATAATTGAATCAAGGGAAAGATACATGAATGAATCTGTCCGGCAGGCAATAAAAGAGGCTATTTCCAACGCACCGGCCATGTACAGCCGTCTGATTTTGCTGGTTGGGCCTTCTGGAAGCGGTAAAACACATGCCTTGCAGGAAATTTCCGCCGAATATGGGAAAAATATCCTTAATGTCAATCTGGAAATGTCCAAAGTCCTGCTGGAATTGCCTATACAGCGCCGTCAAAGTCGTGTACAACGCGTTTTTGGGGATATAATCAAGGCTTTTTTGGGCAACGAAGACCCTCAGACCGCAATAATCCTGCTGGATAACCTGGAAATTCTCTTTGACAAGGACTTAAAACAAGACCCGCTCCTTTTATTACAGGGAATTTCCAGAAATTTCACGATTTTAGCATCATGGAATGGATCATGGGCTGAAAAACGGCTTACTTTTGCTATAACAGGCCACCCAGAATACCGGTTTTACGATAAAATAGACGCCCAAATCATAGAGTTGAAAAAGGAAGACGGAGTATGAAATACAACGAACTTATACAATTTGAGGCGTTGGAGACGGTTATCCAGTTTAGAGATGCGGATGAGGCCGCTTCCAGAGTAAAATTTGTCAGTTCCTATGTCATCTCCGATGAAATGGCCGACAGGATTACCGGCATAATAATCCCGCAACTCCAATTCAACGATCCAAGAGATAATAAAGGTCTCCTTGTAGTAGGCAATTACGGTACTGGTAAATCCCATCTAATGGCGGTTATCTCGGGAATTGCTGAAGACGCCGCTCTTGTCAGTTCCATAAGCCATGAGAAAGTAAGGGAGAGCGCCGTACAAATCGCGGGGCATTTTGTGGTTATTCGTGAGGAAATTGGCAGTACCACTCGTACTCTTCGGGATATTATAATTACCAGGCTCAATGAAGAACTAGAAGATAAAGGGATTGCTTATCAGTTCCCCGAAGCGGATAAATTGAATAACCACAAAGATGCCTTCGCTCAAATGATGGCTGCATTTGGTGAGAAGAACCCCGATAAAGGGCTTTTGTTTGTTGTTGATGAGCTTCTTGATTATCTCCGCAGACGTGACAATCAGCAGTTGGTCTATGACCTGAGCTTCCTGAGGGAAATTGGAGAAGTGTGTAAAGACCTGCGATTCCGCTTCATGGCCGGCGTACAGGAGGCCATATTCGATAGTTCTCTTTTTGCATTCATGGGGAATGATGTTCGCCGGGTTAGAGAGCGGTTTGAACCCATTTCAATAGTAAAAGAAGACATAAAGTTTGTTGTCGCCCAGCGGCTTTTGAAAAAGAATGCTGATCAAATTACCAGAATTCGAGAACATATCTCCAGGTTTACCAGATATTATGGCAGCCTTAATGAAAAACTCGAAGATTTTATCGAACTGTTTCCGATCCACCCGGATTACATAGATACTTTTGAAACCTTTAGAACCGTTGAGAAGAGAGAAATACTAAAAACCCTTTCACATGAAATGAAAAAAATCCTGGATGATGATGTTCCTTCTGATAAACCGGGCCTTATTGCTTTTGGTGCCTATTGGTCGTCATTGTGCGGTGATCCATCGTTTAGAACTTTACCGGATGTTAAGGCAGTTCTGGATTGCAGTACCGTATTGGAGAGCAGGGTTTCATTGTCCCTGCCTCATAAGCAATTCAAGCCTATGGCCATCCGTATCATTCATGGGCTTTCGCTCCACCGTCTGACAACCGGTGATATTTTCTCCCCAATAGGAGCCACTGCCGAGGAGCTTCGGGACAGGCTTTGCCTCTACGATCCAATTATCGCTCAAATGGGTTCCAGTGAACCTGACAAGGAACTCCTTACCAATATAGTGACAGTTCTCGATGAAATATATTCAACCGTCAGCGGTCAATTTATAACCAAAAGCCGTGAAAACAACCAGTATTATCTCGACTTGAAAAAAGTTGATGATTATGACGCGAAAATAGAACAACGGGCCGCAACATTGTCACCAGGCGATATAGATAAACATTATTACAGGGCTTTGAAAGAAATAATGGATTGTAAAGGTGATACATATCGTCCTGGCTTTAATATTTGGCCTTACGAAATTATTTGGTATCCGCATAGGGCATCCAGAAGCGGCTATCTTTTTTTCGGTACGCCTAACGAACGATCTACTACTGTTCCGCAACGGGATTTTTATATTTACTTCCTTGAACCGTATAATGCTTTTAGTTTTAATGATGAAAAGAAAAGCGATGAAGTCTTTTTTAATCTTGCCAAGAAAGACGAAGACTTTGAAAATACACTCAAGCTTTACGGCGGCGCTGTCATGCAGGCTGATACTTCATCAGGGGAAGCAAAACGGGTATATCAATCCAGAGCAGATGATTATCGAAAGCTATTGGTCAAGTGGCTTCAGGAACATATTGATGCAGCGTTTAATGTGACCTATCAGGGACAAACTCAGAACCTTTCTGATTTCTTGAAACATAGGAATCTTCGCAATATCATTGGTATTAAGGATAATGAAACTATAAACCATAGAGATCTAATTGACGCAATAGCCGAACAATGCCTGGAACCGTATTTTAAGGATCTTACTCCCGAATACCCGGTTTTTACTATTCGTCTTACTACTGAAAACCGTAGGCAAGCCGCTCAGGACGCTTTACGAGGTATCGCCAGTGGGAGTCCTTCTTATCAAGCTTTTGCAATGCTTGGCGCACTTGAATTGCTGGATGACAAGAAAATATCAACCGCCAATTCCAGATATGCTAGATTTATTCTTGATTTAAAACAGTCAAAAGCGCAAGGTCAGGTTATTAACCGGGACGAAATAATTACCGGAAAGGATGGAGTAGAATTTTTAGCAGAGAAAAAATATCGTCTTGAGCCCGAGTTGGTAGTAGTTGTTATCACGGCTCTGGTTTATACCGGCGAAGTAGTACTTTCCATTCATGGGGGACAGAAATTCGACGCAGGAAAGTTGACAGAGCTTGCACGGGCTGATTTCCAAACCCTTCTTGATTTTAAGCATCTTGAGCAATCAAAGGACTATAATCTTCCCGTGTTACAGGCTTTGTTCAGTCTGTTTGGTCTTCCTACAGGCAAAGCGGTTCTTGTTACACAAGGAAAGGATGACAGTGTAGAGGACTTGCAGAACGAGATCGTAAAAAATGTAAATCGAATCGTTACTTTACAGAATGAAATCAAGAATGGCATATTATTTTGGGACTTTGATTTACTTTCTATTCTCAATTTTGGTTCTGAAGTTTCTTCACTTGGTGAAGCAAAAGCGTTTTTCGAAAGTTTACAGTCCTTTAATACTCCGGGGAAGATGAAAAACTTTACACTTACACCGGGAGATATTGATAAATACAAAACAATACCGGATATTTTGAATATCCTGGATAGTTTGTTGATGTTTGCCCAAAAGAACAGCCAGCTTATAGCCTGGATAAAACAGGCTATAGCCGCTTTGGCACCAGCAAATCCATGGGTAACAAAAGCGGAAGAGCTTCAGAAGGCAGTAAAGGAATCCTTGTTAGCGATATCCCCTGTTAGCAATGAGGCATTAAAATCATTCGCAACGGATACGATTCAAAAAATAAACGATCTAAAGTCCGAGTACATAAGAAACTATACAGCCCTGCATAGCGCTGTCAGGCTTAATGCCAATGATGAAAAAAAGAAAACTAAACTGCTGAGAGATGTAAGATTAATAACTCTTGAGTATCTTACACAAATAAATATCCTCCCTGTCAGGCAAGTGCAGGAATTCAAGAAGACTTTGAATGACCTTGTTGTGTGTACAAACCTGACAGTTGATGAATTAAAAGTTACACCTGTTTGTCCTCATTGCGGCTATATGCCCCAGCGCGACGGTATTACAGGAGGAGTTTCAGGGAAAATTGAAGAAGCGGAAGATGTCCTTGAAAAAATGGTAACAGATTGGACTACTGCCCTGCTTGGTAACCTGAATGACCCCTGGGTTAAAGAGAATATGAAGTTATTAAAAGAATGCGACAGGGGTTTATTGGAAGATTTTAATAAATCTGGCAGACTACCTTCTCCAATTAACGATGATTTTATCATTGCGCTAAAAGAAGTTTTATCAAAACTGGATAAAGTTACCATTACTGTAGAGGATATTAGAAAGGTTTTGCAGCGTTCGGGTGGCCCTGTTACACCTGGAGAATTGAAGGACTGTTTTGATAAGTATATAGACACACTTATTCAGGGAAAAGAAGCTGCCAAGGTACGGATAGTGGTAGAGTAATGGAAAGATACTCTGATGAAGAATTAATAACTATGCTGCATGATCTGGAATCTGATTATGTAGAACGAAAAGAAAGCTTTATGGGGGATACTCCCAAAAGAGCGAGGGAAGCTATTTGCGCTTTTGCGAACGATCTTCCCAATCATAACGCAGCCGGCGTTCTGTTTATAGGCGCTACGGATGATGGGAAACCCAGCGGGTTGAAAATAACGGATCAACTCTTATTGACTTTATCAGATATGAAGACCGATGGTAATATTCTGCCCTTTCCCGTACTTACAGTAGAAAAGAGAACACTTGACAANGCGGAAATGGCGATTGTTACGGTAATGCCTTCTGATTCAACNCCGGTAAANTATGATGGGCGGATATGGATACGGACCGGTCCCAGGCGAGCCCTTGCAAATGAACAGGAAGAACGTATTTTGGTCGAAAAAAGGCAAAGCAAAAACATCCCCTTCGATTTACGACCGGTATATCAATCAACGATTA
>JGI24698J34947_10000207_pt1 | contig 23975 bp, 22 predicted proteins | sample TergutMp193P3_FD_34947 | JGI IMG/M metagenome (IMG submission 34947) | reverse complement strand
GCAAGCAAGCAAGCAAGCAAGCAAGCAAGCAAGCAAGCAAGCAAGCAAGCAAGCAAGCAAGCAAGCAGATTATGCCGCCATTCTTCACATTGTCAACTAACTCATAGCTTATTTTTTTCAAACAAGTTTTTATCACCACTCCTCTCGGCAATAAGCCCTAAAACGGCTTTTGTATATTCCTCCGTTGGGGGATGCGCCCCATAAGGGCGGGTAAATCTACGTGATTACCCGCTCTGAGGTGTTTCAAGGAACCGGGTGTCACACAAAGGAGTTCTATATGAAGAACTACATTAAACTTTTTGGGATTATCGCCCTTGCTGCGGCACTCAGCTTTTCTTTTACATCCTGCAAAGAGCCTGAAGAAGAAGCCCCAACCGAATACACGGTTTGGACTTTCTCTATAGCCTACAAGGCTAGTGATTATAAAGATAAGGATGGGACTGAAGGGTTGAAAGAAAATACCTTTTATAAAGGGCCTCTTACCGACTCTGAGTTTAGTCAATATCAATCGTTAAATGAATACAAACGCTCATGGACCAAAAATTCGATTTTAAACTGGTTTACAGACAGGGGCTTCCCCAATTCTCAAGCCGGTACTGAGACAGACTGGCTTATCTCTCAAAACCACGCAATTCTTTACCTTAAAATAGGTAGCGATGTGTACTTCATTGTGAAGTAGTAACCCATCCGCTACAGCGAATAACCCATCCGCTACAGCGGATGACCCAGCCGCTACAGCGGATGACCCGTTCGCTACAGCGAATGACCCAGCCGCTACAGCGAATGGCACAGCCGCTACAGCGAATGACCCAGCCGCTACAGCGAATGGCACAGCCGCTACAGCGAATGACCCAGCCGCTACAGCGAATGGCACAGCCGCTACAGCGAATGGCACAGCCGCTACAGCGAATGGCACAGCCGCTACAGCGAATGGTCAAAAAAAGGAGTAAAGTATGAGTACAGATTGGCTTCCGGGAAGGCGGAACGATATTATCACGATGGCGAAGGCGTGGATTACAGTTTTGAAGGCGAAGGGTAGTCAGTGGTATGTTACCAATGCTGAGGTTACGGAGCTTGAGGATTTGACGGAAGAGGCGGAGATGAGGATTGATACGTCGCAGGCCAGCCAGGGCGACAGGGTGCTTGCGGCAAGGGCGCGGGAGGCTTTGGACAGGCTTATTGCACACATGCGATTCATTCATAGCCGCCGTTTCTTCAGCCCTCCCATGCAGCCTGCTGATTGGCTCAGTCTGCTTTTGAATCCGCCTGACACAATCCGTACCGACCATGTTATCGTGCCCGAGGTGGTCGAGTTTGAGCTTCGCCTGCGCAATATCCGCGAGATTGTCGTCAACTTCTGGGTGAAGGGCGCCGACAACCGAGCGAAACCTGCCGGTTATGAAGGGGCAGTGGTGGTCTGGGAGGTGCTTGACGCGCCCCCTTCCGAGCCTGGCGATCTGAAGGAGCATACTATGGCAAGCCGTACCCCTCACATCATCGAGTTCACCGAAGAACAGCGCGGCAAAACTGTGTACATCGCGCTGCGCTGGCAAAACGAGCGCGGCATCACCGGAGCATGGAGCGAAATTCAAAGCGCTGTAATTCCCTAATGGGGATTACAAATCCCTTAATAGGGATTACAAATCCCCTAACGGGGAATTACAATTTTATGAAAGGGGACTACAGTTCTGTAGTCCCCTTACTTTTCTGTCAGATTATCGACTCCGTTGTCCCATAACGCTTCGTCCGGCGCGGTGCGCAGGTATTCGGCGCATCTTTGCATGTACATTTTCGCGGCCAGGTCCGCGCTGTTCTTTTCGTATATCTCCCTGAAGATGTTTTGAGCTTCCGCGAAGCTGCGGGTTTCATACAGGGTGAAGCCCCGCTCCCAGCTTTCTGCCATTTCGAGTAACAGGGGCGGAGCTTCGCACGCGATGTCCAGAAGTTCGTAGAGTCTTATTGGGGCGTTTACCCCCACTACGCGCACTCTGCTCAGGCGGCGCAGAACGAATTCGTCACCGATGTGCTGCCGTGTGTCCTCGCTGATCAGTATGCCGCCGGTGCGGTACTGCTTGTTTACTCCTTCAAGGCGCGCCGCCAGATTCACGGCGTTTCCCATTATGGTGTAGTCCATCATGCTGGAGGTGCCCATGTTCCCCACAACCATCTCGCCTGTATTGACGCCAATTCTCGTAAACAGGGGAGAGGGGTCGTCACTGCTTTTTATTATTCCCCTTGCCGCTAACGTTTCCATCACTGTCCGGGTGATGAGTCCCTGCTCCAGCGCCTGGAGGTTTATTTCAGCCTCGGCTTTTTTCATGGCGATTACTGAACGGCACGCAAGCTGCGCGTGGTTGCTCACGCGGACGGGCGCGCCGAAGAAGGCGATTATCGCGTCGCCCTCGTATTTGTCGATTGTCCCCTGATGCTCAAGTACAATGTCGCTCATTCTGGTCAGGTAGAAGTTGAGAAGCCCTACAAGTTTTTCCGGATCGCCTAACGCTTCTGAAATGGTGGAGAAACTGCGGATGTCGGTGAAGACGGCGGTCATCTCCCGTTTTTCCCCGCCCAGTTTCAACTGTGAAGGATCGAGTATTATCCGCTCGACAACTTTGGGAGATAAGTACTGGGAGAACGCCGACTTTATAAAACGTTTTTGGCTTCCCTCTGTCGCGTAATTGTAAAGCGTAACTGTGATAAAGGACGCGAGAATCCCCGCGAGAAATGTTATCATGGGGAGCCACACCCCTCCCCTGTGATAGCCGCCGAATGATGACGCGACGATTATAACTGTTATCAGGATGACTCCGCCTACCGAGAATGTTATGCGTTTTGAAAACATGGTAAGCAGGACTGTCAATCCGGTTGCGGCTAACAGGATGAGCAGATTGAGCGCGGGAGAGCTTTCACGGATAAAGTCCCCCTGAAGCAGATTGTCAAGCATTGTTATATGGCAGCCTATTCCCGGATACACAGTGGAAATGGGCGTACTGAAAATATCGAAAAGCCCCGGCGCGTATAGCCCGATAAAGACATGGGCGTCCGCAAAATTTTCAGGCTCCAGCGGCGGCTGTTCGCCCCGCTTTACCGCTTCGGCGCTTTGAAGGATGTCGCTTGCGTTGTAAAAGACGAAACGATTCAAGTCGCCGCGGTAACGCAGAAGGGCGTTGCCGTTTTTATCAACAGGGATGGAAAAATCTCCCCACCGGAGTGAACTCTTTTTTTTATCGTAGGTGATCTCCTGTCCCATTCCTGACACCATTAGCGAAGCCAGCGCGAATTCAGGAACCGCCTTCCCGTCAAACAGGGTGAAGGGTTTCAGGCGGCGGATGATTCCGTCGGAGTCTGGTTTGCCCGTAACGCTTCCCAATGCTGCGGCGGCGTCTCTGATCTCAAGAGTGGGAAACTGCGCGCCCGTCCCCTCCCCGATGTCGAAACGCTCCAGCAATGAGCCGAAGCCCTCGGGCTGGAACAGTGGAGGGGCCAAGCCGGCAGGCCAGGAGCGCACGTCCCCTGTCTGGCTCGAAAAGAAGACCGTCTGCACTACCCTTCCGTTACTCTCCATGGCTCTTGCAAAAGAAGCGTCGTCCTTCCCTGCGCTGAGACTCTGAAGGCTTTCCGCGATCTCCCTGAACAGGGGCAGTGTCCTCTCGAGGTCCCCGGCTGCCGCGGTTAGCTGCGCCCTCTCCAGATTTCTAATGGACTCTTCAACAATCTCGTCCTGTCTGGCGTTTCGGTGTACAGACGGCTCGGAAAAGATAATGTCGAAGGCGGCGGACTTCGCCCCGCCAAGGCTCAGGTAATCCAAAATTTCGGCGTATGCCTGCCGGGGCCAGGGCCAGGGCCAGCCGCGTTCCCGCTGCGCCCAGTCAAGACAATCCTGCCGCACCAGTATCAAAACAATGTCATCAGAGGGGCGGGTGTACTCAGCCGTAAGCCGCGCCCGCAGATCGTATGATTTGTATTCAAGGAAATGAAAAACTCCCAGCAGATGCAAAACAGAAATTACAGCAAATACAACAACTGTAACTATCAGCGCGGTGAGCTTTTTATTCGTGTTGAGGGGTTTAATATTCTTTCCCATGTTATTGTCTGTTAGAATAATAACATAAAACGCGGTAACGCCGCGACCTCTGGAAAAATATTAACTTATCCAACATAATTGATTATCTAAAATAATCGACCTGAAAAAAAAAGGAGATGATAATGAACGATTCAAGGCGGGGAAAAATACCTTATGCGCGGACGTGGATTGCCGTAACCGCGGCACTTTGCGTACTGTTTACTTTCGCGTTAATTCCCGGGGCGGCAGCGCAGGGAAACAGCGACGCTTCTCTCTCTGGAAATTCAAGCCAGGCTCAGCAAAGCAAAGAATATCAATCCATGATGCAAACTGTGTTTGATTTTATTATGAACCATTATGTTGACGAAATTGATCCGAGGGTTGTTTTTGAAGGCGCGATGAATGGAATGTTCAACTCTCTGGAAGACCCGTATTCGGCATATTTAATTGAGTCCGCTATGAGGGATATGACAGACACAACCCAGGGAAGTTTCGGCGGGGTGGGGCTGAATATTACCAAGGCTGTCGGTCAAAGGCCGGACGGAAAGCCGCCCTATGTTGAAGTTGCGTCTCCTATTGAAGACACTCCCGGCTGGCGTGCGGGAATCAATCCCGGAGACTTTATCATCGAGATTGACGGCGTACCGACGGAAACGATTTTAATGGACGAAGTGCTTAGTATGCTAAGGGGAGCGCCGGGGACGACTGTAAGGCTGGTGATAAGACGCGGGGAAAGAATGGAGTTTCCCGTAACATTAACCAGGGAAATAATAGAAGTGCCGACTGTCAAATACGCGATGATTGGCAGCATCGGCTATTTAAAATTGCTCACCTTTACCTCAATGGCTGTAGACCGGGCAAGGGACGCCATCAATTCATTCATGGAAAATAATTACACCGGCCTTATTCTTGATTTAAGGAACAATTCCGGCGGCTTGTTAAATTCGGCGGTAGATATAGCGGATCTCTTTCTTAACAGCGGAATCGTTGTAAGCACCAAGTCCAGAATACCTTCGGAAAACCGCAGCTTTTACGCCAGGCGAGGCAGTCTGGTTTCCGCCGATATTCCGGTTATCGTACTGATTAACAACCTTTCCGCGTCCGCTTCTGAAATTGTCGCCGGCGCTCTAAAAGACAGGGGCAGGGCGTACCTCGTCGGGGAGAGAACTTTTGGCAAGGGATCGGTACAGCAGGTATACAATCTGGAAAGCATCGGCACAGGCTTCAGAGTAACCACTGCCCGCTACTATACGCCCAGCGATGTGAATATTGACAGAATCGGCATTCCGCCCGACCTTGAAGTGAATTTCCCCGAATACACGGAAGAGGACGCGATAAAAATGAACGAGCTTATCAACTCGAATATCATTCCTGAATTTGCCGCAGAAAACCCGCAGGCAAGTACGGCACAGGTTGAGGCGTTCGCGGTCAGGCTGGAAAGAGAATACCATCTCGATCTGCCCTTGCTCAGACGGTTGATCAGGGACGAATTGAACCGGACAAGCATCGCGCCTGTGTACGATCTGGAATATGACGTTCAATTACAGGAAGCCATTAACATTTTACAAAGCGGCAATTATCCGACCCTGATGCAGAACACAAAAACTCTCAGGGCATTGCAGGAAGAAGCGGAGAACGAATTACCAGTAGCTATGGCATCGTGAAACAATTTATTCTAAAGAATGAGCCGGTTGATAATACAATCCGGCTCGAAGGCGACGATTACCGCTATCTTGTCCGAGTGCGGCGTATTGCCGTTGGAGAGTTTTTCCCCGCCTTGCTACCAAACGGCGCGGAAACATTGATTCATGTGTTTTCGATAAGCCGCGGCGTCCTAACGGGAAAATGCCTTGCCAATGCCGGTAAAGAAGAAATACTGTCAAAAACCGTTCCGCCTGAAACTCAAATGCCGCCAATCATTTTATTTCAGGCAATGCCCAAGGGCGAAAAGATGGACTTGATCGTGCGACAGGCAGCCGAAGGCGGAATAACGGAGATTGTCCCCTTTGTATCGGAATTTTCCGTAGCGAAAGAGAAAACAGGCGGGCAAAAATACTCCCGCTGGGAACGTATCATCAAGGAAGCAAGACAGCAAAGCGGTTCAAAAACAGCGACCTCTATCCGCCTGTCCGCATCTGAAAGATGTATGACAAAAAATGAGGTTTTGGATTATTGGAAAGAACAAAAAGATGCCGGGGCTATTGGCCTGTTGTTTCATCAACCGATCGGGAATCAGGGTCTTGAACAGAACAGCCTTCACGGTTATCTTGATAGTATACCCCAAACTGTAGTGCTTGCTATTGGGCCGGAAGGGGGATTTTCCGATAATGAAGTATCTCTCTTTCTGGAGAAAGGTTTCAAGCTCTTGACCATTGGAGATACAGTTTTACGAACGGAAACGGCTGCCCTCTATTGCGCGGCGGCAGTTCGAATATTATTACTGGAGAGAAATTCGTGGGAACTGAAACAAGCGAAAACCGGCAGCGGATAAACCTGCTTAAGGTACCTGTAGACATTATCGCGCACGATCAACTTTCCTCTGTAGTGTATGATCTGCTAAAAGAGGATAGGGAACATAATATTGTCCTTCTCTCCCTGTGGGACCTATTGCGGGCAAGGAGGAACAACGATTATCGCGCCTATGTGTTAAATGCCTCCATTGTCATACCCGTTTCCAAAAGCCTGATCAGCGGTATCAAATTTCTAACCGGGAAAAAAGCGTTTCGATATATGCCTTTCGACTTTATAGTCAGCCTGCTTACAATTTTGGAAGCCAGGGAACATTCATGTTATCTTCTGGGCGGAAAAACCAAAATTCTCCTGAAAACCGAAAAAAATATCCGGCAAACTTTTCCAAAGCTGCGTATTGTCGGGCGCTTTCCGGGGTCTTTCAAGCGTCATGAAGAAGCCACTATCATCAAAGCTATCAAAAAAGCATCGCCCTCACTGCTACTGGTCGGCAGGGGCGTCCGAGGCAAGGAACGCTGGATCGCAAAAAACAACGCCTCTCTTGGAAACGGTATGCGGTTGTGGTGCAGCGATATTTTCGATGTTTTCGCGGAGAAGAAGAAACATCCCTCACGGGGAGCCTTCGATCTCGGACTTGAATGGATAGGCTACTGCTTCCAAAAACCAATAAAATTTTTAAGAATATTCCCCTACTTCCACTACAAACTGCTTCTGTTGATATACAAACTCTTTATCAGGAACTAAGAACATTGACTCTTAAAAAACAAAACCTGGTTTTGCGGCGGCTAAATTACTGATACATTATGATATAGGGCCGTGGATTAAGTGCATAAACTTCCGCCGGCGTCATCAGCGGGTTGTCATAACCAGCGCCAGGAATTCCCAAATTGTAAAACAACTTAAAAGCCTTAATCGGCATATTTGAAGCTAGGGCATTGTAAGCGTAAGTTTCGCGTTTCACCCTTGGAGCGCCAAAGCCATCGGCGCAATGAACAAGCCTGACTCTGCTAAAATCGCTCCTTACAGCCTCACGGTTTATAATCATGCTGTGAAAAAATTGATGAATTACCAGCAAGCGTTCGCCGGAAATATTATTCTCAATAATATAATCTTCCATCACCTGCTGAGCGCGGTTAATTTCATCCGCGGTAACGCGCCCAATTTCCACCATGGGCTTTGTTGTGCGCCATTCAGGGTCCAGCGCAAGGTGTACATTGGGATAACGCAGCCAGGGTAACATTCTTCTAAGGGAATCAACCGGATCATAGCGTCCGATTTGATGATCGATAAAAATCAAAATATCATTTTCAAGCCCAAATTCAATATAGCGCATCAGGGTGTCGTTCCCTATTATTCCTATTTCACCAGCCGGCCAGACAGTCCCATAGATCAGGTAAAAAGCCTTGCGCACTTTTCGTCCGCCGCTTACAGCCTCATACTCGGCGGCAAGCTCGGTAAGCATTGTATTCAGCTCTTCCATCGTGTGACGTCCCAAAATCCCCATGTTCCGCGAATTTGGATGCCCGTAAAATGCCAAAATGTCATTATTCAACAGCAGTGAAACCTGATTTGCCTTATTTCGATTAATGGTTTCCTGTTCAGCCCTGGTACTCACCCAATAGGGACGTGATGTTTCCGCTCTTCTGAGGCTATTAATCGTATCGGTAAAGTACATTGCCGGAAAGAGCGGACCGTTTCCAAGAATAGAGTCGGCATCAGGTGTAGTAATCGCGTAAATTGGCGCGGCTGCATGGGAAATTAACGATAAAACAACGAAAAACAGCAAAAAATATTTTTTTACAGACATGGTTATTAATTTTCGGCAAAAAAAAGCAGAATCTTCACTTTCTATTAAAGCCATAGATGTATTTTATGCAATCTTGAACAGACAAACCATATTCCGATAGACAGAAGTAAAATACCCGGAACAGGGGTTACCCAATTATCAGCGTTCAGGAGCAAATTTCTGCCAATAAGGGCAAGCATAACCCCTATCCCAATATAGATATAATCCTTTGACCCGCGGACATTCGCGGCGACAAAAAAACTGATAACGGTAGTTAAAAACATGGCCGTTTCTATCAACCTGAACATATAGGTATTGCCAATAATCATGTTAAGGCTTGTATCCCAGTTTTGGGTATCAATGGGAACGCTAAAAACAATGACAAGGGTGGCGATGAAAATTATCATGATTATATTACCGGTCTTTTGCACTTCAAGACCGGCGGCGCAGACACTGGCGGCAAACAGGGAAAAAACACTGAAATACCTGGCAAACAGCAAAATCCGCGACGCCATGAGCAGGTAAAATGAAGGAATATCAAAAATCAAATGAAGGGGCAGGAGGATACGGATTGTCTCAAAAGAAAATGACAATGTAAAAATGACAATATACAGAATTTCAGGGGCGGGAGTCTGTTCAAAAAAGGAAAATATCAAAATTACTCCGGTAATTGAAAATAAAACAGCCATTACCACAGAGGAGTGAACGGCAATATAATCTACACTCAAAAACCGGCTGATTAAAACATGAAATAAATCCGCGGGACGGCGGGTATTTGCCTCCATCGTCTGATAAACAGGAACAACAAGGAAAGAAGCAGCCAGCAACAGAAGGGAAGAAACAGCGCAGATAGCGATTCCAATCTTAAAAAAGATGTTTCTATCGGAAAGCGTCATAGCCTGAGTGTAGCCGAAAAAAAAAATATTCTCAATGGGGAAATCATTTACGTTTTAAAAGTATCAAGACATATCTTTAAATACCGATAATGGCAAGTAAGGGGAACTCTATGTTAATGAAAAAAATTGTATTAATAACCTCATTCATTCTCTTAACATGCGTTTCCGGTCTATGGGCAGGCGATATAGCGTCTTTTGTTGACTTGGGCTATTCGCCGGACGGAAAAACCTATATGTTTGGTCAATACGGAGTACAATCACAAACCCTAAAACCCTGGGCGGAACTCTATATCGTCGATGTAAACAGAAATAATTTTGTTCAAAACGGCAGGATTTCCTATGTTCATAACAGCCCAATAACCGCAGGGCAGGACGGTTCAGGTGTTTTTTTCAGGCTAATTTCCAGTAATTCGAGCCTTGCCAATAATTACGGCATTAACTTTCAAAACCAGGGTTTGCCCCTTTATATATCCAGAGATGAAAACCCGCCGGCATACGGAGAAAGAATAGATTTTCGAGATTTTGTATCAGAAAAATCCTACGTCGCGGAACTTATTCCCTCAATAACCGGCAGCGGGCAGAATACAAGATCTTCTTTTTATATAAGGCTGGAAAGCCGGTCGCAAAATGGACAGGTAAAAAACTACACAATCGGCAGTCCGAGTATCGTAAGACCATTGATAGTATCGTACAACATCAAAAGGGTACTAATTGACGCCTTGGGTTCTTCCATAATTTTTGTCATCGAAATGAAACGTATCGCCGAAAACGGCTACGATATCCGCTACATGATAGAGGCGCAGAGACTTTAACCTGTTTCCAGCAGCCTAAAAAGCTGAGTAACAAAATTGCCGTCTTCAAACAAAAACCTGACATAAAGCCGGTTTTGTAGTTTATACCGCTCCCAAAGACCATCCTTTTGCTGTTCAACCGCCAAATCGAGCCATTCTTCCCGGGATAAAGCACCGCGTACCTGCATAAACAGGTAGTTTCCAGCAGGCAGCGACACCGTTTCAGACTGAAGGTTGTCAGAATCGCCGGATTTTCGCCCGGTAAAGACATGGGAGCCAAGCAACAGTTCCGGTTTGGGTTCAATACTGCGGCTCTGCGCGGGATCAAGGTTAAAACAGAGCAAAAATTCCTCGTTTTCCACAATTTCCCCGGGCATAGCCTCTATCCTGGCATAGACAAGCGGAGAACGGAGATCAAGATTCATCTGCGGGGAGTTATCCATTTGGATAATTTTAACATTTTCAGAGATCAACGGCAAAGGGTAGAAAAATACTGAAAACTGAATATTTATAGGTTCAATCAAAATATTCTCATAAACCATTGACAGATTCATTATTGTTCCATAATATATAGGTATGGCAGATTCAACGTTTCTCAATGATGCCGATTTCGAGCTTTATCGTGAGCTAATCTATGCGGAAAGCGGGATAACATTCACACCAACAAACCGCTCAATACTGGAAAGCAGGTTAAAGGAAAGACTCCGTGAAAAAAACGTTGACTCTGTACGGACATACTTCGACACCATAAAAAGAGATAAAGAAGAACTCAAGGGCTTTTTAGATTCAATTACCACAAATCTAACCAGGTTTTTCAGAAATCAGGCGCATTTTGACGCGCTGGAAAAGTATGTAATTCCAGAATTGAAGAATATCAAAAAAAATCCGGGTACAATAAAAATTTGGAGCGCCGGATGTTCCACAGGGGAGGAACCCTATACAATCTCAATGCTGTTGACTGAGTGTCTATCCAAACCCTGGAATTTTGAAATTCTTGCCAGTGATATTTCCCTTAAATGTTTAATGACCGCCAAGGAAGGTTTTTACTCCGACAGCAGGATCGTAGGAATCCCCGATGATTACCTTAAAAAATACTTTGACAAGGTGGATGGAGGATACAAAGTTCACGCGGATATTCACGCAAAAATAAAATTTGACTATCATAATTTAAAAAATGATTCAGGGCAAAGAAATTTTGACATTGTATTTTGCAGAAACGTTATAATATACTTTGATGAAATGGCGCAGACTGCGGTTATGAACCGTTTTTGGGATGCCATGTCATCAAAGTCATTCCTGTTTATCGGACATTCTGAATCCCTGTTCGGAATGGATACAAAATTTGAATTCTTAAAAACTGAATGGGCAACCCTTTATCGAAAAAATATATAAAAATATAGGAGATCATTGTGGCAGATGAAATATCAGTATTAATTGTTGATGACTCTGCGTTAATGCGCAATCTTATCGGTCGCATAGTTGAGGATACCCCGGGCATGGTAGTAGCCGAAAAAGCTATGAACGGTATATTCGCCCTGCAGAAAATTCCCCGTGTTGAGCCGGATATAATTGTTCTGGATCTGGAAATGCCTGAAATGAACGGCATACAGTTCCTGCAGGAAAGAAAAAAATTAGGAATAGATATACCTGTTGTTATCCTTTCGTCAATCGCAGCCAAGGGAGCGAAAGTTACAATGGACGCCCTTGCCCTGGGCGCAAGCGATTTTATTCAGAAACCTTCAGGTTCAATTTCAGAGGATATTCACCTGGTCAGAGACACGCTGGTAACCATGCTCCTGGGCTATGGCGGCGCATACCGTAAATCAAAGGGAAAAAAGGTTCTTGCCCCTTCAGAATATCAGGCGAAAACGCCCTCTGCCAAAAATTCGGACATTGCCGTTCACTTCAAACTTAGTGCCGCTCCGCCTTCTGAACCTGCCCAACCGCCTACTCAGGTACGCAAACCCGCAAAAACGGAAATCATCGCAATCGGTATCAGTACCGGCGGTCCTGACGCCCTGCGGATAGTGTTTTCCAAACTGGACGCGGATCTGAAAGTCCCCATCCTGGTAGTACAGCACATGCCTGCGGGCTTTACCAATGAATTCGCAAAAAGCCTCGACCGCCTCTGTCCGCTGGATGTCAAAGAAGCAGAAGACGGCGACGCAATCATACCGGGCAGAATCCTTATCGCGCAGGGAAACAAACATCTGGAAGTAGAGAAAAAATTGAACGCAGTTGTGCGCCTTTCCGACGCTCCCCTAGTTTCAGGGCACCGTCCTTCCGCGGATGTGCTTTTCGCTTCGGTTGCAGTGACTTATTCCAACAAGGCCCTTGGGGTGATCATGACAGGTATGGGACGGGACGGCGCTCAGCAGCTTGGAACCATTTACAAGGAAGGCGGCATGACCCTCGGTCAGGATGAAAAGAGCGCGGTAGTTTACGGAATGCCGCGTGTTGCCTATGAGATGGGGCATGTAATGGAGCAGGTCTCTCTTGATAACATGGCGCGCCGCATTTGTGACGTAGCGAAAGCTCCCAGATAACCGCACAGGTTAATTGTGTTATTAAAAATCATTTTCAAGCTGAATAAGGGTAGAGGTATCCATTGAAAGTTGTCGTTATCGGAGCCCAGTGGGGCGATGAAGGAAAGGGGAAAATCGTAGATTACCTTGCGAATGAAGCGCAGATAATTGTCCGTTACGCCGGCGGAGCCAACGCGGGACACACGATAGTAATTGGCGGAGAACAGTACGCCCTTCACTTGATTCCGTCAGGAATTTTTTACCCCGATAAAATAACAATTCTTGGCGCGGGCATGGTAATCGATCCCAAGGCGTTATTCGATGAGATAAAAATGCTGGAGGACCGGGGAATCAATATCAAGGGCAGAATTCTTATCTCTGACCGCGCCCATATCGTTCTGCCCCGGTATATGAAAATTGACAAGGAACGGGACGCGGCGCGCAAAAAACCGATTGGCACTACAGGACGCGGTATCGGAATCACATATTCAATGAAAAGCGAGCGTGAAGGCATCCGTATCGCCGATCTTGTCTGGAAGGAAAAAATGGAGGAACTGGAAAAAGAAGACCTGGATTTCCTTGCTCCATATACCGAACAGCTTCTTTCCATGTCAGTCGATTTAAGCACATACCTTATGCACAGAAAAAATTCTCAGGTACTTTTTGAAGGCGCACAGGGGACTCTGCTTGACATAGATCTGGGATCCTATCCCTATGTGTCCAGCGGAATGTCATGCGCTGCGGGAGCGGCTGTAGGCGGCTGTGTCGGACCGCGCGCCATAGACAAAGTACTGGGCGTTTTCAAGGCTTATTCTACACGCGTAGGAAACGGTCCCTTGCCCAGCGAGTTCGACCCCAATTCTGAGGACGAGCTTTGCCGCTTTGTCCGCGAAACAGGTCGTGAATACGGCGTAACCACCGGCAGGCCGCGCCGCTGCGGCTATCTGGATTTGGTTTCTCTTCGATACGCCTGTCTAACCAATTCAATCGACAGCCTGGTAATGACTCATCTTGATGTATACGATACTTTTGAAGAAATAAAAGCCTGCACCGCCTATCAAATTAACGATAAAATTGTCGAACATTTCCCAACATCAATCGAAGCCCTCAACAAAGCCAAACCGGTACTGCGGACTTTTGCAGGCTGGAAAAAATCCCTCGCCGGCGCGCTTACCTACGAAGAGTTTCCGGTGGCAGCAATGGAGTACATTGAATTCATAGAGCGTTTCTGTGAGACTCCGATTGACATTGTATCCGTCGGTTATGATCGCAAGGCGACGATAATTCGCAAGAGCCCCTGGGTTCGAGGTTAAAACTTTTTGTGTTAAAATGGGGTTTTCCTGGCGGGGAAACCCCTTTACTTTTTTAGGGAGAATAACTTTATGGATACGATCCTGATTCTTGATTTTGGCAGCCAAACCACTCAACTTATCGGGCGGCGTGTACGCGATTTAGGCGTATATACCGAAATCATCCCAGGTGATGCGTTACTTGACGAGGGAGTTCTTAATTCAGAAGTAAAAGGAATCATTTTATCCGGTTCTCCCGAATCTGTGTACGGCGATGGCGTTGCGCCTGATAAAAAAATTTACAATTGCGGACTGCCTCTTTTGGGGATTTGTTACGGCTTACAGCGCATGACGCACGACCTTGGCGGGAAAGTTGAGCCGCTGCCGGAAAGAGAATACGGAAGGATCGAAGTCAGGATCAAAAAGCAAATAAAAGAGAATAACGAAAAAACACAACTTTTTTTAAAAGGGTTTCGTGATTCTTTTACGGCATGGATGAGCCACGGCGACACGCTCACCCAGCTTGCGCCCGGTTTTAAACAATACGGAACCAGCAGCACAGGATACCCCGCTGTTGCGGCTCATGAGCAAAAGCCGTGGTTCGGGCTGCAATTCCACCCTGAGGTAACTCACTGCGAAGGCGGAGATGAAATCCTCGGCGCGTTTGTTTTCGGCGTCTGCGGCAGTACTGCAAGCTGGAACATGGAGCATTATGTTGAAGAACTGAACCAGTCGCTAAAAGCACGCGCCGGAGAAAACTCCGTACTGTTATTAATTTCAGGCGGCGTTGATTCCACAGTAGCCGGAGCCGCGCTTTTAAAGACACTGAAAGCTGAACAGGTACACCTGATGTACATGGACACGGGCCTTATGCGCAAGGACGAAACCGCAATTGTCCGCGCCAATCTTGAAAAACTCGGCGCGAAGAATTTGCACATTGTCATGTGTGAAAATGAATTTCTTTCCGCGCTTAAAGGCAGGGAAGAGCCGGAGGAAAAGCGCAGGATAATCGGCGATCTATTCATCACAATTCAGGAGCGGGAAGTCGCCCGTCTTGGATTGCCGGAAAATTATTTTCTCGCGCAGGGAACCTTGTACACCGACCTTATTGAAAGCGGCAAGGGCGTTGGCAAAAAAGCCCATGTCATAAAAAGCCATCACAATGTAGCAAGCCCGCAGGTGGACGCCAAGCGCAAAGCCGGAAAAATCATTGAGCCGCTGGACCGCCTCTACAAAGACGAAGTGCGTAAGCTGGGACGCTACCTCGGCGTTGACGGGGAAATTGTCGGACGCCACCCCTTCCCAGGTCCCGGTCTTGCTGTGCGCATAATCGGCGAAGTAACGAAGGAAAAGTGCGATATCCTGCGCGAAGCCGACGCTATTTTTATAGAAGAGTTGAAACGCCGCCGCGGCACAACGGGGAAAAGCCTCTATGACGAAATCTGGCAGGCTTTCGCGGTACTCCTGCCGATCCGCTCTGTGGGAGTTGCCGGTGATGTACGCAAATACGGCTGGGTGCTTGCGTTACGCGCCATCACAAGTGCCGACGGCATGACCGCCGACGTCTACCCGTTTGAAACCCGCGACCTTCTGGAAATATCCACCCGCATCACCAACTCGGTAAAAGAGATAGGGCGCGTAACCTACGACATCTCCAGCAAACCTCCCGCCACAATTGAGTGGGAGTAAGACAGCGGAATTTTCTTGACTGGAATGTAAAAACAATGAAATAATAGAGTTGTTCGGAAACTTCAGTTTCTGAACAACTTCCATAATAAAACAGCATTTTTTTAGGACTTTAGTCCGAAAAATGCAGGACTTGTGAGGGAACCAACCGGGTTTCCTCACAAGTCCAATTTATCAAGGAGAACGAAGATGAAAAACTTTTTTGCAAGTTTTTGTTTATTGATTGTTTTGTTTATTAATTGCGTTACTGCCGTGAGCGCTCAAAATACCAACAACGAAATTCTTGGAGAACACTATGTTGAAAAAAACGCGGGCTTTTCGATGTATATCCCGAAAAATTGGGAACTCATTGATTTTAACCAAAAATACCTTGTAGCAAGGGGTCCAGCCGTTAATAATTATTCACCTAATATTACTTTTGGCGATGAGCAGTATTCAGGACCAATTTCTGATTATATTAACGCGGTACTTTCGTATGTTTCACAAATATACGCCGACTTTGAGATTTTACAAAAAGGAAATTTTACAACCAATTCCGGCTTACAGGGCGAATATGTAACTTTCCACGGTCGAATCAATGAAATAATTGTACGGCAGAGATTGTATGTCATACCAAACAGCAGCAGAACTGTCGTTATGGGTATCACTGGCACGGCGGGAATTGTTCATGGCGATATGTATGATTCTTTATTTGATGAATGTGTGAAAACATTTGACTGGACAAAATAGTTCAAATATCACCCCATCTGTTTACACCAGAATAATATCACGTCCACCTCCGGTGAGACATTCGCCTCCATGTCGTGTCACAAGGTAGGTATCCTCTACGCCTGCCATGCCTGTTCCGCTGACCGCGTACTTGGGCTCCAAAGCGAGAACCATGTTCTCTTCCAGCGGCTCATCAAAACCTTTGGCTATTACGGGAAACTCATCAATGTTCAAACCCACGCCGTGTCCCAAAAACTTTACCCTGTGGTTAGGTGATACTCCCATGAAGTAGTCCTGTCTCTCCGCCGGAATGGAAGCCATGACTGTCTCGTAGATTTTCGAGGGTATCTCTCCCGGCTTCAACATTTGGGCAAGCCGTTTTTGTACGTCAATGCAAAAACTGTGGGCTTTCAAAAAATCCTGCGGCGGTTCGTCTCCAAAAAAATAAACTTGCGTTTTGTCGCTGTGGTAGCCCCTCATCCCGAAGGCGACATCCACAAAAACAGGCTCGCCCTTTTTCAGCTTCCATCGGGAGTCGCCGGAATAGGGAGCCCACGGGCCGTTGCCCCGGCAGCCTCCCGGCCCATCAAACCAGGTGGGAACGAGAGCATTGGTTCCAAACCCCACCTGCCCGATGTTTATGTCTATTTGAAACTGATGAAACCGCGCCATGCCCTGATACCCCAACCTGTACATTTCGCGTGACAGCTCTCCGAGAAATTCATGTTCGGTTATTCCCTCTCGCAGCAGGGCGGGGACATTTTCTTCCAGAAGTTTGCGGTGCGCCTGTGCGGATTGGCGTATCGCTTCAAGCTCATAGGGAGATTTTACGCTACGCACCGTCCGAACCACAGAATCCAGGAAGCCCACGTTATCCATCGTGAAATATTTCGCCAGCCTGTCCCGCGTTATTACAGGCATGGTGTCCCCTTCGACATAAACCTCTCCCAGATTGCCGCCAAGTATTTGAGCCAAATCTCGGTATGTGGAGATACCGATAATTTCCCGTTCCGGCAGGGGCGATTCTTCAAGAGCGCGTTCCAGACTGCGCCTTACCCCATAGATGAGGCTTCCATCCCGCCGGATAACAAGAACGCCGTCCTGTATAGTTCCGGCAAAGTAATACTTGTTTACGCTTTCCATGATCATCGCGGAGTTCCAGCGGGGAAAACGGCTCGTCATAAGTGCGGTGAATTTTTCACGCCGCTGTAAAAGTTCCTGTAATGTTAATTCGTTCATAAGTATAAAGTAAAATAAAATGGAAATTTTTGCAAATCCTAAAAAAGAAGAACGGCGGCTATTGACAGGGGTAAAGCATGAACGTATTTTAACATCAGGAGAAAAACATGCGAAGAAAAGACAGGGAAATTACAGACATTCACGAAAAAGTCAGTATCATAAAAAAATGTAAAGTTTGCAGAATTGGCTTATCGGAAAATAATTTTCCTTACATTGTTCCGTTAAATTACGGATATGATTTTGAAAACGACACATTAACATTATTTTTTCACAGCGCGAAAGAAGGGAAAAAAATTTATATAATAAAAAATAACAATAACGCGTGTTTTGAAATTGATTGTGATACAAAATTAATTGAAGCGGAAAAGGCGTGTAATTACGGATACGAGTTTAAAAGCATAATAGGATTTGGCAAAATAGTTATACTGGAAAATACGGATGAAAAAATTGACGGACTAAATAAAATTATGAAACACCAGACGGAAAGAGAAACCGTTTACAATTTTACACATGATGAATTAAAAAATATATGTGTGTATAAAATGATTGTTGAAGAATTCACGGGGAAACAAAAAGAATTTCCGTAAAGGCAATTGACCCGTCCCAGAAAAACTGCTAATCTTAAATATGTCAATTGATATAAAAAATATTGTAAAAAATCTTCATCCGCTGGAAATACGGATCCTCCTTGCTTACAAAAAGGGCGATGAGCTTACTATCGAAAAGGTTGAGCAGGAACTGGGGTTCAAGCCGGGAAACGGAAATCAGGCGCTTTCGTGGCTTGCGGGCAAGGGAATGGTCAGCGAAATCCGCCGGGAGACGGCGGTTTTTTACGAGCTGACCGACTTGGGGCGCGAGTGGAAGGAAAAGGGCAGCCCCGAAGAGCGGATTATTGAATTGGTCAGGATAAAGCCCGGCGCTCTTAAACTACCGGATATCGCGCAAACTCTCAAAATGGAAAATAAGGACATCGGCAGCGCGTTCGGCAGTCTTTCAAAACTTGGCGTACTGGCAATGGACGGCGATAAAAATGTAGTAATGGCGCTTCCGCAGGATCAACTTGTAAACGGTCGTTGCGAAGCAACGCGACCGGCGCAGGGTCCCGCGGGTGAACACTTTGCCACCCTTCGCGGTTTGCTGGAAAAAGCGGTGTCTGCTCCCCTCTCCGAAGCCTCTCTCTCCCCGGCGGAAAAAATTGCCATGAACGGCATCGCCAAAAAGCGCGGTTCCGCGGATGCGCCGTTCCGTCAGATAGACAGGGAAACGGTTTTCTTTGGTTTTGCCGTCGCTCAGGATGGTTCTGTTCCGGCTGCAATAGCGGCGGACGCGCTTAAAACCGCCGGGATCACCGGCGACGAAATAGGCGCGTTAACGCAGTCAATGCTTGAGGACGGAAGCTGGAAGGGAAAGACCTTCAGATCGTATAACGTCAAAACGCCGCCAGTCCGTTTGACTCCGGGACGAAGCAATCCCTACGCGAAATTTCTGGAAAATGTAAAAGATAAACTTGCCTCGCTTGGCTTTGAAGAATTTGACGGACCGTTAGTTGAAACAGAGTTCTGGAATTCGGACGCTCTTTTTATGCCGCAGTTTCACTCGGCGCGGGACATTCACGACGCGTACAGTATTGCCGACCCGTCGAACTCTACAAAAGACGGAATTGCGAGGGCAAAGTCCATTGATGAGCCGTGGCTTTCCAATGTAGCTTCCGCTCATGAAAACGGCGGGACAACTGGAAGCCGGGGCTGGAACTATGCATTTGACCGCGACTTTACAAAGCGGCTTATTCTTCGCTCTCAGGGGACTGTGCTTTCGGCAAAAACCTTGCCAACAGCAAATGTCCCCGGCAAGTACTTTGGCATTGTACGCTGTTTCCGCTACGACCGTGTTGACGCTACCCACCTGCCGGACTTCTACCAGACAGAGGGCATTGTGTTAGGTGAAAATGTCAACCTCCGTACGCTTTTGGGTATGCTCGAAATGTTCGCCCGCGAAGTTGCCGGAGCGAAAGAGGTAAAATATGTTCCCGGCTATTTCCCGTTTACTGAACCATCGGTAGAAGTGCACATCAAACACCCAATACTCGGCTGGTTTGAACTTGGCGGCTCAGGCATTTTCCGCCCCGAAGTGACGGAAAGCCTCGGAGTAAACGTACCTGTCGCGGCGTGGGGTATCGGCATTGACCGTATGGCGTTGATGGCGCTCGGTCTTAACGATCTGCGCGAACTTTTCAGCTACGACATTGAAAACGTGCGGCTAAGACGGGCCATGGGTTAGCAAATCAATATGATTTTACCGATAGAACGTCATGGCTACGATTTCATTCCTTCAGAATTTCTTCCGCCCGGCGCGGATGAATACTGGCTGCGTAACGCGCAACAAACGGAAATACTATCCAAAAAACAGGATACCGGGAAAATCAACCTGCAAAATTATTGGAGGAATCTTCAGCCTGAGGAAATAGAAATACTTTTAAACAACAGAAACCATTGTGCAAACTGGGAGAACTTTTTTGTAAGGGATCCGTTTGATCCCACATTGATCCGCGATTCCAATTTTTATGGTTTGGTACGGATAGGCTCTATTAAAAATGTTCTGTTAAAACATCACGACTTCTGCGTACCTGCCGGGATTCGCGGCAGCACAATCATCTCCTGCGACATCGGCGATGACACAGCTATTCAGGACTGCGCGTATATTTCACACTACATCATCGGGGACAACTGTATACTTTCCAAAGTAGATGAAATGCAGACCACCAATCACGCGAAATTCGGCAACGGCGCGCTCAAGGACGGTGAAGACGAAGAAGTGCGTGTGTGGATCGATGTGATGAACGAAGCGGGAGGACGCTCCATCCTGCCGTTTGATAACATGATCGCCTCTGACGCTTACCTGTGGGCGGCGTACCGCGACGACACCGCGCTGGCGGAAAAATTGGCGGAGATCACACAGAAACAGTACGGCGGTTTCCGGGGCTGTTACGGGACTATCGGCTCCGGCGCGGTGATAAAAAGCTGCTCTATAATCAAGGACACGGCTGTTGGCGAATGTACCTACATCAAGGGAGCGAATAAACTAAAGAACCTGACGATACAGTCATCCGCCGAAGAGCCGACGCAAATAGGCGAGGGCGTGGAAATGGTAAACGGCATTGTTGGTTACTCATGCAATGTTTTTTACGGTTCAAAAGCCGTGCGCTTTGTTTTGGGAAGAAACAGCAATTTAAAATACGGAGCGCGGCTGATCCACTCGGTGTTAGGTGACAATTCCACTGTATCATGCTGTGAGATTCTCAATAATTTGATTTTTCCCGTACATGAACAGCACCACAACAATTCATTTCTAATAGCGAGCCTTATTGAGGGGATGTCAAACATGGCGGCGGCGGCTACTATAGGCAGTAACCACAACAGCCGCGCAAACGATGGGGAAATACGCGCAAAGCGCGGTTTTTGGCCGGGGCTGGCGGTAAGTCTGAAACACTCAAGCACATTCGCTTCTTTCGTGATCATCGCGAAGGGCGAGTACCCGTCTGAACTCAATATCCCCCTGCCTTTTTCCCTCGTAAACAACAATGTAAATAAAAACCGGCTCGAAGTGATGCCCGCGTATTTCTGGATTCACAACCTCTACGCGCTCGAACGTAATTCATGGAAAACCAAAAACCGCGACAAACGTAAAATAAAAATACAGCGCATAGAAGCCGATTATCTTGCCCCGGACACGGTAGAGGAGATAATTACCGCCCTCGCTCTCATTGACGGCTGGCTCGGCGAATCAGGTTTTTCGCCGGCGGATATGGCCGGCATAGACGGCGGCACTGTACGTTTGATTCTCTGCCGCCACTTTGAGAACAGCAAACGGGGACAGGTTATCATCAAGCCGCTTGAAGCCATCGCTGCCTACCGTCAGATGCTGCACTATTACGCGGTAAAAACAATAGCGGCCTTTTTTGATTCGCGGCCAGAAATGGATTTCAACAGTCTTTGCAATCTGTTAGGTGATAACGTACCAAAAGCCCGCTCTCCGCAAAAGCGCATCAAAGACTGGGTAAACATCGGCGGACAGGTTGTTCCCGCTTTTCGTGTGGACGAATTGCGCAAAGACATTGGAGAGGGCAAATACAAAAACTGGGATGAAATACATCACGTATACGATCTTTGGGACAAAGAGTATCCGCTGGATAAATGCAGTCATGCGTGGGCAGTTCTGGCGCTTCTTCGCAACACTGAGGAAGCTCCCGGCGTAGCCGCGTTCAAAAGAGAACTCAACGCCGTTATGGAAACACGAAAATGGATAGACAAACAAATTTACGAAAGCAGGGCAAAGGACTACCGCAATTCATTTAAAAAAGCTACATTCCGCAATCAGGCGGAAATGGAACAGGTGCTTGGGAAACCCGCGAACAACTCATTCCTGCGCATTATCCGCAAAGAAAGCGGCGTCTTTTATGAGATGATTGAAAGGGTAATTTCCCGTCTAAATTAAAACAGATCTTCGAATAAAGGCAGACCAACCCTACGGTTACACCGTGCGCTTTTACCCGTGCGCTTGCACCGCGTTGCTTCATTTGCTAAACTAAAAACATGGGAGTCATTTGCGTCTTCGTAAACCAAAAAGGCGGCGTGGGGAAAACTACCTCGGCGATTAATATTGGAGCCTTTCTGGCTGAAGCCGGAAAATCCGTTCTTTTGGTTGATTTTGACGCACAGGGAAACCTGACAAGCGGCATTGGAGTTAAACCGCCCAAACCCGGTATCTACGAACTGCTTTCCGGGACAGCCGCTGCGGATCAGGTAACCAGAAAAACCGCCGTTACAAATCTTGATGTGATTCCCGCCAGTATTGACCTTTCAGGCGCGGCAGTGGAACTGATCGATCAGAAGGAGCGGAATTTCTTTTTGAAAAAAGCCCTGTCTCCGATAAGGGACAGATACGATTTTATCATGATTGACTGCCCTCCAAGTCTCGGACAGCTTACAATGAACGGGCTGGCGGCAGCAGATTTGGTGCTTATACCCATGCAGTGCGAATACTTCGCGATGGAGGGGCTTCAACAGCTTCTTCATACTACCAAACGTATACAAAAAAGCCTGAACCCGTCGCTGAAGATAGGCGGCATTTTCTTTACAATGTACGACCCCAGAACAAGGCTGGCAAATGATGTAATAAAGCATGTCAGCGCAATTTATAAAGATACAGTATTCAATACTATCATTCCAAGGAATATACGTCTTTCCGAAGCGCCTTCCTACGGAATGCCGATTTCCCTTTACGACCAGCAATGTCCCGGCGCAAGGGCGTATCACGCTCTCGCCCAGGAACTACTCCACCGCAATGTTGATAACACAGGAGGATCAAATGGCGCGTAGAATCGGTCTTGGGAAGGGACTGGATGCCCTTCTTGATAACAATGACGATGTTGATCTGAAAACAGTTCCATCGGAAGCTCATGAAAAGCCTTCCGACACGAAAGACAAAACGCAGGACATTTCGCCTCAAGCGGCATCGTCACAGGCTGCGGCTCAGTTACCCATTGAAAAACTTGTTCCCAATCCAGGCCAGCCCCGCAAAAATTTTGATGAAACCGAACTTCAGGAGCTGGCGGACTCGATAAAAACTTTTGGCATCATTCAGCCAATAATTGCAGCTAACGCGGAGGACGGCACATACATAATAATCGCGGGTGAACGCAGAACGCGCGCCGCTAAACTCGCCGGGCTTGACGCGGTTCCGGTAATTATACGCGACTACACGGATCAAAAACGGCTGGAAGTTTCCCTAATCGAGAACATTCAACGCGCCGATCTTAACCCGATAGAAGAAGCCGCCGCCTACAAAAATCTGATGGACTTTTCCGGCATTTCCCAGGATGACCTTGCAACACGGGTGGGGAAAAACCGCTCTACAGTAGCCAACGCGCTGAGGCTGCTCAAACTGCCCGCAGGAATTCAAAAAAGCGTTGAAGAGGGAACGGTCAGTCCCGGACACGCAAGAGCGCTGCTTTCTGTAACAAGTACAAAGGCGAGGGAAAAACTTTACAAAGATATAATCGCGGGCGATCTATCTGTCAGAGAAGCGGAAAAACGGGCGGCGGCATTGAACACCGAAAAACCCGGCAAGGAGAAACCCGCCGCGAAGAAAAAGGGCAAAAAACACCCGCCGGAAATAGACGCCATGGTAGAAAAATTTATCAACAAACTGGGAACAAAGGTAGTTATAGAAGGAGATCTTAACAAGGGACGGATTCACATCGACTACTATTCAATGGAAGACCTTGAACGGCTCTATGAAGTTTTAGGCGGGTGAGCCTAATAATTTTCACGGCTTTTCACAAAAAAAACGCCTTCCCCCCTTGCCAAACCCCCTCAAAATGTGAAAGAATAAACTAACAATGAGAACCGCCATGACAGACAAAGAAAGCCGCCCATTCTCAGAAATGCACAGTGATCTAGCAACAAGCAACAAGCAACAAGCAACAAGCAACAAGCAACAAGCAACAAGCAACAAGCAACAAGCA
>JGI24698J34947_10000206_pt1 | contig 24015 bp, 14 predicted proteins | sample TergutMp193P3_FD_34947 | JGI IMG/M metagenome (IMG submission 34947) | reverse complement strand
GAATCGATAAGTTTATCAACGCCTATTTTTTGAAGGGCCGAAAGTTCAACAAACATGGTCTGCCCGCCCCAGTCTTCCGGCATCAGGCCCAAATCTGAAAGCTGGCTCTTTACCCTGTCCGGGTTCGCCTCAGGTTTGTCAATTTTATTAACGGCGACGATGATTGGGACATCCGCGTCTTTCGCGTGATTGATGGCTTCGATTGTCTGAGGCATAACCCCGTCGTCTGCGGCTACTACAAGCACCACGATGTCGGTGATTTGAGCTCCTCTCGCCCTCATGCGGGTAAACGCTTCGTGTCCGGGCGTGTCCAAAAACGTGATTCTGCCGTGTGGGGTCTCCACCATGTACGCGCCGATATGTTGAGTGATTCCTCCAAACTCGCCGGACACTACGTCGGATTTACGGATTGCGTCTAACAGCTTGGTCTTGCCGTGATCGACGTGTCCCATAACTGTAACAACAGGCGGGCGCGGCAGCATTACCGCGTCGTCATCGGATGCGGTCTCTATTACCGTCTCGTCGTACAGGCTGACAATTTTTACATCAGCCCCGAACTCGGCGGCAAGGATGGTAGCGGTGTCCGCGTCTATCTGCTGGTTGATCGTAACCATCTGACCCATGCTCATCAGTTTTTGAATAAGGTCGGACGCTTTCAGATTCATTTTACGCGCCAGTTCTGAAACTGAAATAACTTCCATTATGTCGATGGATTTGGGTACAGGGTTGGCGACATGGGTTATCTTTTTCTTTGTCTGGAGGAGTTTTTCCTCCATCTCAAGTTCTTTTTCTTTCCGGTTGTATACTGGCTTCTTTGCTATAAACTTTCGCTTTGTCTGCCCCTTGCCTTCGGGTAACTGGCTTTGGGGAGCGGTTCCCATTCCTGGACCGCTCCTGCCTCCCCCGGTCTGAGGTCGCTGAAAACCGCCGGGTTTGTGGCCCGGTTTCGGCGGGAAGCCGGGTTTAGCTCCGCTGCCGCCTGGACCCGAAGGCCGGGGAGTAAAATTTCCGCGTCCTGGACGCTCGCCTTCATTTCCCTGCCTGGGGCCTCGCTGCTGCTGGCGGGGGGGCCTGGGGGCGGAATTCGCCTGCTGTCCTACAAGTTTGCCCCCTACCCTGCCGGCTGCCGCCGCGGGTCTTTGGGCAATCTGAAACGAGCTTACCTGCGAGTTGGGCGTTTCGCTTTCAGACGCGTGAGTTTTTTCCGGTCTTTTTGAGGATGTATTTTCATCATGGCTGTCCTGAGTTTTTGATTGGGGAGTTTTACCGTTGGGAGGAATGACAACTTTTTTTGGCTGTGCTTTTTTTGTTACTGCCGGGGAGTGCTTCTTTATCACAATTTTCGCTTTACGCGGTTCCCCCTGCTCCGCCTGATTTTTTCCTGCGGAATTTTCATGTCCATTCTGAGAATATTCATTCTTTGAATGTCCATTCTCAGAAGGGGCGCTCTCAGAATGTTTAATTAACGGAGCTTTTGGTTTTTTTGTATTGTCAGTTTCTTCCGCCATAATTCCCTATCATTCCTCCTCTTCGTACTCAAAGCTCAAGCCGATTCCGCAGCTTGGGCAGGTAACCATGTCCACGGTTATTTTCGCTCCACATTCGGGACACTCATATTCTTCCGCGCCTTCTCCTTCTTCACTCTCTTCCTCGGCAGGTTTTTCTACCGTCTCTTCATCGTATTCCTCTTCCTCTTCTTCTTCAACTATTTCCACATTCTCTTCGATAAGTTTTCGCAGTTGTTCAGATTCAGATGAGGTCAATCCCTTCGCCTCTACCTCTTCCTGGCTCAGGGCGACGAAGTCTTCGATAAACTCTACGCCGTTATCAAGCAGGATTTGAGCAAGGCGGCTGTCCACTCCGGGCAGTTCGCTGATGCGCGAAATCTCGTTGTCGTATACATCAGAATCCCCAAAGAGCTGAGAGACCGCCCGGCGGGATTCGGCTTTGATGTCCATTTCAGAAAACTGGCTTTCGGTTTTTACGTCGATGTTCCAGTCGGCAAGTCTGTTGGCAAGTCGCACGTTAAGCCCCTGTTTGCCGATTGCAAGGGACAGCATGGAGTCGTCAACCACGGCGAGAGCCTGATGTTTGCCTTCGTCGAGTATTATCACATCGCGCACTTCGGCAGGCGAAAGCGCGTTTTTGATAAAGCGCCTTGGATCGGGATCGTATTTCAGGATGTCGATTTTTTCACCCTCAAGTTCCTTGATAACAGCCTGAATGCGCACTCCCTTCAACCCCACGCACGCGCCCACGGGATCGACATCCTCGCGGTTTGAATAGACGGCAAGTTTTGTGCGGAAGCCCGGCTCGCGGACAATCTTGTGTATCTCCACGGTCTTGTCGTAAATTTCGGGAACTTCCAGTTCAAAGATCGCCCGCACAAATTCGGTGTGGGTTCTTGACAGCACAATTTGAAGCCCCGAGGAATCCTTTCTGACCTCGGCGATAAGCGCCTTGATCCTGTCGTTTACATGGTACGTCTCCCGAGGGGACTGAAATTTTCTTGGAAGCACGCCTTCGATTTTTCCAAGATCAACATAGATTGTCCCGTTGCGTTCCCGCTGATAGTAGCCGATTATAATCTCGCCTTCCTTGTCCTTGAATTCGGAAAAAAGGCTGTCTTTTTGAATTTCCCTGATTGTCTGATGCGCCGTCTGTTTCGCGCTTTGTACCGCTATGCGGTCAAACTGTCTCGGATCGAGTTCCACCAGTATTTCGTCCCCTATTTCAGCTTCGGGGTTCAGCTCTCTGGCTTCGGACAGATCAATTTCGGTAACAGGATCATAAACGCCGTCCTGTTCCACTATCCTCTTCTGGGCAAAAATCGAAACTTCCATATTATCTTCGTCAAATTTAACAACCGCGTTATCCATGCTTCCAAAACGGTGTTTGTACGCCGCCTTTAATGTTTCCTCAATGGTACGCAGTATCAGATCTTCGGGAATTCCGCGATCCTGTGTTATCTGACGTATTACCTGCGACATATCAATTGCCAACTCATACCTCCTGCAAAGCTCAATTACCGCCGTCAATGACAGCGCCTCCGTCCAGCCTTGCCTTTGCGATAATATCGTACTCCAGCCTGACATCTCCCGCCTTTGTATTCAGCACAATTCCCTTCTCATCGGCGGATTTTAAAACCCCTACAGTCCAGTCTGAAATATCGGTACGGTAACACCGCACTCCCCTGTCCGTATAACAGGTAAATTCCGCGCCATCCTTAATAAGCCGGTCTATCCCCGGCGAGGATACCTCAAGATAGATATCCTGCCCGCCAAAGGCAAGTTCCAGCCTGGGGGTAATCGCCCTATGGGCCCTTGAACAGTCATCCGTGCCAATGGAAGATCCATTGTAGATTACCGCCCTGACCTGAACGCTCCCCTTGTGTTTGGAAACGGCCAGTTCAACAAGGCTTAGCTTTAGCCCGTCAAGAACCGTTTCCAGCGACTCGCGCAGGGAAGCAATTTCCTGATCCCCCGCATCCTTTAAGGTATACCGCATTTATCTACCCTAAAAAAAAAGGGCCTTTCGGAAGCCCTTTTTAAAATGAAAAGCTATATTAACTTAAAATTACCAGTTTTGAAAAAAAATGTCAAGTATACATTTTGCAAAATTCGGTAAATTTTGCAAAATGTTTGCAGTTTTTCGGGCAAAAAGCCCTACAAAACTGCATTTTTTTAGGAAGCTATTACAAAACTGAAGTTTTGCAATAGCCTTAAATGGGTTTCGGGAAAAGGAATCCAAAAAAACCTCTCACAGAGACACAGAGGCACGGAGGAAGCCGGAAAATATACGTATTTATACCTCTTAACCCTGTGCCTTTGTGTCTCTGTGAGAGATAATTAGTACAAGTTAATATCTTTGGCGGCGGCGGCGGCTTCTTCAAATTCGCTGTGCAGGAGGTGTTCGGCTATTGCGCTGAGGCTTTCCTTGATTGGATGGGGCCAGTTTCTGTGCTTTATTTCCGCCAAGGCCGATTTTGCCACTTTTTTGTCAAAGCCCGCACATGCCCTCTGAATAATGTGCAGTTTTTCCTGCAAATACCGGCGATCCTCGTCGGAAACCTCCGCGTCTTCGCCCTGTTCGTCCTCGCCGGGCTTGAGTTTCTCGATAACGGAGCGCAGAGCGTCAAGAAACATGGGAAGCTCGTGCAGGATTACGTCCAGTTCCTGATCGCGCCCCGCCTGCTCAATTTTGAGGGCGGCTGCGGAAAGATCGAACTCGCCGATGTTGGCAAGAGCGCTTTTCATCGCGTGGACATTGATGATGAGTATCGAAATGTCGTCTCCCCTGCGGAATTTGTTCCTGTGAATGGCGGTCAGTATTGAGAGGGCCTTTTCCGCGTCGCGGACAAAAAATTCCGACAGTTGCGGGTCCAGGGAAATCGTCCCGCCTGTTTCAAGACTGCCCGATTTCTGCTTACGCGCGTTTTCGATCACTTCAGGCGGCTGTTTGTCGCGTATATACTTGTTTAAACAGGCGTTCAACTGNCGGATGTCTATCGGTTTGGAAATAAAGTCGTCAAACCCGTTTTTAAGGAACATCTCCGCCTGCCCCGACAGGGCGTTTGCCGTAAGCGCGATAATCGGCTGATTGTACCCAAGATCGCGGACTATCTTTACGGCTTCAATGCCGTCCATTCTGGGCATCATGTGATCCATAAAAATTATGTCGTAAACATTTCCTTCCCTTATTTTATCAATCGTTTCAAACCCGCTTAGAGCGGTGTCAATCGTCAGCCCGTAGGGGGTCATAAGACCGCGCGCCACATACAGATTCGTTTCAACATCGTCTACGACAAGGACGCGTCCATAAGGCATGAACTCCTGCGTTATCTGCGCGTTCCTCATTTTGGACGTGTTCTTGATGTTAAGGCTCATAAGGTTGTCGGCAAGTTCCCTGCCTATTGGAATGGGAGAGGAGCTTGTATATTTCTGGGGCAGGCGCACGGTAAATGTCGAGCCCATGCCCTGAGTGCTTTCCACCGAAATATCGCCGTTCATCATCTTGATCAAATTCAGCGTTATATTCATGCCAAGACCCGTTCCCTCGGTTTTGCGGTTGGCTTCCAGATTGAAACGTGAATATTTGCTTCCCAATTTGCTGACCTGATCGGATGTCATGCCCTGTCCTGTATCGCTGACAATGAAGATAAGCGTTACCATTTGTCCGTCGCCTGAGTTGCACGGCTCCACAGATATAGTCATGTTGATCATGCCCTCGTGCGTATACTTAAACGCGTTGGAGATAAGGTTGTTCAAAATTTGTTTGATGCGAAGTTCATCGCCGATCAATGTTGACGGTACGTTTTCGCTTACGGTCAGTACAAATTCAATGGCCTTGCTTTCGTAGCGTAAAATATTCAACTTTACCGTATCGTGAATAAGGCTTGCGGTATCGTATTGAACCGGCACTATTTCCAGCCTGCCGGCTTCTATTTTGGAAAGATCAAGTATGTCGTTGATAATGCCAAGAAGCAAATCTCCCGAATTGTAGATTCTTTCAAGCGCGTCTTTTGTTACAAGCGGAAGCGTTTCATCCTGAAGCTGAATTTCGGTAATGCCCAGGATTGCGTTCATAGGCGTGCGGATTTCATGGCTCATCCTGGCGAGGAAGTCGCTCTTCGCCTTGTTGCTCTCTTCGGCAATTTCCGCCCTGTGCGTTTCGGCTATCATCGCCTTGAATTCCCTTAAATCCCTGGCGTATCCTGCGACGGCGTATTCTCCCCTGTACTTAACCCGGACCAGCGTAACTTCGCACGGTATCAACTCACCGTACTTGTTTTGATGCAGATATTCGACGCGCCTGTAACCTTCATTAAACGCCTCTCCAACTTGATAGATGACCGCTTCCTTTGACAGCCTCCCGTCAGGCTGGTACTCAGGGGAAAATTTATAAAATTCTTCCAGAAACTCGCGTTTGTCCGATAACCCGAACATCCGCACCGTTTCCATACTGCATTCCAGTATTTTATATTTTCTGTCAAACAAACAACAGCAAAGCGGAGTAGCGTCAAATATAACCTGCATACATTCATCCGCTTCGCGCATCTTTGTCATCATGAATTTCAGCTCACGCAGATCGCGCGTGTATCCGCAGACTGTATAATCGTTCCTGTACATGACGCGGACAAGAGTTATTTCGCACGGTATCAGCTCTCCAGAGAGTTTACGGTGCGTCCACTCAAAACGGCGGTAGCCCTTGTCAAACGCCTCCTGAATGCTTTCCCTGGCTTTTTCTGCCGACAGACTGCCGTCCGGCTGGTATTCGGGCGAAAGATCGTAAAATCTCTCAATGTATTCATTCTTGCTTGACAATGAAAAAAGTTTTACCGCTTCATTGTTACAGTCAATGATTCTGATATTTTTATCCCAGAAATTGGCGCACAGGGGAGTTGCGTCAAGCATAACTTTTATACGTTCCTCGGCCTTCTTCTTTGCCGCGACAATGCGCAGTAATATCGCGCTGAGTATCGCGGCAAGGACAATGCCCAGCATACTCAGAACATACCCGATATTGGTTACGCTCCTGTAATAATCTTTTGCATACGCGATAATGGCCATATACCAGCCGTTTTTAAGCTGTCTTATAAAGACAACCGACGCTTCGCCGTTGAAGTCCGTCGTATTTCGTTCGGAAATATCCCTGCCGTGCAATATGTCGTTTATCATGTCAACGCCGTCGTTAAGGCTGGTCAGGGACATCCCCAAATACGCCTGATCAGGGTGGGCGATTATATTGAACTGCTTGTCAAACAGCATACCGTAACTGTCGTTGGTGATAAGCGTGCTGACCGCGTATTCCCTGATTCTGTCAATAAGAACGTCAAGGCAGACTACACCTAGCGGTTCTCCTGAGTTGTCAAAAATGCGCCGTGAAAANGTAATGCAGATGTCTTCTACCGCCATGTTTAAATACGGTTCCGTAACCGCGACTTTCCCGTTTGCCCTGACNGCCTCCAGATACCANGGNCGNCCCTGCGGTATATAATCAGGNGGAGGCTCCCACGCCAGACCCGGCCAAAACATGTCATCATAGCGGTCAAAAATGCCGTAAACCCTGGCGGCGTAAGACATGAGCCTTTCATCGGTGGTTATATATTTGCTTGTTTCAGTCAGATAACTGCTTACTTCATCGAAGCCTACGCCGTGCAAAATCATGGTACGGATATTTTCGGCAATTACGCCCAGAGTGGTCTCAGGTTCCATAAGGTCGGCTTCNATATTGTTCTGCGTATTGGCNATCACAAAATTTACGTCGCGTAACAAATGCCTGCGTTCNATATCGCTCATGAAATGGTAGCTTAAAAAGACCATCAGGGCAAATGCAAAAAATACTACAAGCACTTGCACATGGGTAACGTATGCAAGCAATTTTCTGAAGGCAGAAACCATTATGATTCCATCCTCACCGTTTTAAACTGCTCTTTTACTTCACAAAAAACTTCCACGATTTTCGGGTCATAATAAATGCCCGAATTCTCAATTATAATGCTTACGGCTTCTTCATCCGTAAACGCCTTTTTATACGACCGCTCCGAAACAAGCGCGTCATAAGTGTCTACTACCGCCATAATGCGCCCNTGCAGGGGAATCTCCTCTCCTTTTAGCCCCCTTGGGTATCCCTTGCCGTCCCANCNTTCATGATGAGTGCCGGCAAACAGTTTCGCGTTATTCAAAAACTCACCCTCGCCCGTGCGGGTAATAATCTCGTCGATTATCCGCTCCCCTTCGATAGCGTGGGTTTTCATCGCCCTGTATTCGTCGGGGGTAAGTTTGCCCGGCTTATTTACAATCAAGTCCGTTATTGTGATTTTTCCCAAATCGTGCATCTTCGCAGCCGAAATGATCTTGTCCACATCCCAGTCGTGCATTTCATCCGCGTATACCCCGCGCACCTTCATCTGGTTGATCAATATGTTCAGATACTTTGACGTGCGCTCAATATGCCCGCCTGTCCCCTTGTCGCGGTTCTCGACCATATCCGCGAGGACAGACACGATGCTTGTCTGCATTTGGCTTAACTGCATCGTCCGTTCGCGGATAATGTCGTCGATGTTAAGGTGGGTCTTCATGCGGTTTAAAAGCACGGGGGCGGAAAACGGCTTTGTAAGAAAATCAACCGCTCCCATCTGGAAACCGCGCACTTCAACTTCGGTGTCGGTACGGCCCGTCAGAAACATGACNGGTATGTCGGACCAAAACTCCGAATCTTTTAACTTCTGCAATGCCGTGAATCCGTCCATCTGCGGCATTTCTATATCCAGAAGAATCATGTCCGGCTTAATTTTTTCCAAAAGGGAAAACATTTTCGCCGCGGAAGGCATTGTCATAACGCGATAATGATCTTCCAATGCTGATTCCGCCATCGACAGGTTTGTATCGCTGTCATCCACGACAAATATTGTTTTCAAAGCAAGTCCTCACTACTTTTTTACTTCTGCCCGTCCCACAGTAAAGTAAATTATAAGTCATAAACTCAATATCGTAACATAGCTTTAAAAATTTTATTTCGTGTTTTCTCCGCTGTCAAGAAAAAACCCGTGTTTTTTAGCATTTTTCTATAATATATAACCACNATTTTTCAATGTTTGNCNTTTTTCTCACTATGTAGTACAAGCCCGTCAGTTTACCCCGCGCCCGTCTGTTTCTCTATTGGTTTTTCCCTGATAATGTGAGAAGATGAAAACATGCCGATAAAAATATCCAGGGAACTGCCCGCCTACGACGCGTTGTCCAGCGAAGGGGTTTTTGTAATGACAGACGACCGTGCCGAACATCAGGATATAAGGCCCCTGAGAGTCGGCATTGTCAACCTGATGCCCACTACTGTTGATACGGAACTTCAGCTTCTGCGTCTTTTGGGCAACAGCCCCTTGCAGGTGGATATTACCTTTTTGTACATGAGCAGCCACTCTTCCAAAAACGCTCCGCCCGGCCACTTTGAAAAATTCTACATCAGCACGGAAGAAATCGTCAATCAAAAAGCGCGTTTTGACGGGCTTATTATCACCGGTGCGCCTGTTGAAAATATGCCGTTTGAGGAAGTTGACTACTGGGACGAACTTGTGCATATTATGGATTATTCCGAAACTAACGTCTTTTCCTGTCTGCACATCTGCTGGGGCGCTCAGGCCGGTTTGTACCGCCGTTACAATATCCCCAAAATACCGCTTGAAAAAAAACTCTTCGGCATATTCCCCCACACCTTAAACGAGCAGTACCATTCCCTGTTCAAAGGCTTTGACGATGAATTTCTCGCCCCGCAGTCCAGACACACTACCTGCGACCGTGACGCGATTGCCACGGAAAAACGCCTTACGATCCAGTTTGAATCTCCTGAAACCGGGGTCTTTATCGCTACAGCCCGCGAAGGAAGGGAAATCTACGTTACGGGACATCTTGAATACGATCCGCTGACTCTGGACCGCGAATACCGGCGCGACATTGCAAAGGGGCTTCCCATCGAAGCGCCGAAAAATTACTACCCCGGCGGCGATCCTTCAAAAACTCCTGTTGTCCGATGGCGGGCTCACGCAAATCTGTTTTTTGACAACTGGCTGAATTATGTTTACCAGGAAACTCCGTTTAATCTGGACGAATTGACGCTATGAAAATTATTTCGCTTGCATTATCTGCAAATTCAGGCTATCATAGTATTATCATTATGCGCGGTTCACAAAATGGATAAAAACGAAAAAAACCGTGTACTTATTGTAGACGATGAAAAGTTGAATGTCGAAATTCTGGGCAGTATATTGCGCGATGAGTACACCGTTTTAATGGCAAAGAACGGCTCAAGCGCGATAGAAATGATAGGCAAATTTTTGCCGGACATCATTTTGCTGGACATTATAATGCCGGACATAAACGGCTTTGACGTGCTTACGACCGTTAAAGCGTCCGAAAAAACACGGCATATCCCCGTTATTATAATCACGGGTCTTGACAGCGTTGAGGATGAGGAAAGGGGGCTGTCCCTTGGGGCCGCCGATTTTATACATAAACCTTTCAGCGCCGGCATTGTCCTGTCAAGGGTACGCAACCAGACTCAGCTTATCAACCAAATCCGCGAGCTTGTCAAACTGCAGCAGGAACTGCAAACCGCGGTTAAAACCGCGCAAACCGCCAACCAGACGAAATCGGCTTTTCTCGCAAAGATGAGCCACGAAATACGCACGCCGTTAAACGCCGTTATAGGCATCTCGGAAATCCAGTTGCAGAATAAAACCCTTACAAAAGAAACGAAGGAGGCTTTCGCCAGAATTTACAATTCAGGCGATTTGCTTCTGGGCATTATCAACGACATACTCGATATGTCAAAAATTGAAGCGGGAAAACTTGAACTGTTACCGGCCCGCTACGATGTCGCAAGCCTTATAAACGACACCGCGTTTTTAAATATGATCAAATACGAAAACAAGCCGGTTGATTTTGTCCTTAACGTTGATAAAAATGTTCCGTCGGCTCTGTACGGCGACGAACTGCGCATCAAACAGATTTTGAATAACCTGCTTTCCAACGCGTTTAAATATACAAATTCAGGCGAAGTCGAACTGTCCGTCGCCTCTGAATCCGCGAAACCTTCCAAAGAGAATCCAGACGGCGATATAACGCTCATCTTCCGCGTGCGCGACACAGGACAGGGAATGACGGACGAGCAGTTGAAAAAGCTGTTCGACGAATATTCACGTTTCAATCAGAAAGCCAACCGGGAAACAGAGGGCACGGGACTTGGGATGAGCATTACGCAAAATTTGGTACAGATGATGAACGGCGAAATTCTGGCGCAGAGCGAGCACGGCAAGGGCTCGTTGTTTACCGTCCGCCTGCGTCAGGGCAATGTCGGCGCTCCCGTGCTTGGCAAAGAAGTAGCGGAGAAACTGAGGCAGTTCCGCTCCAATTACGAAGCGAAAGCAAAAAAAACCCTCACTATACGGGAAACGATACCTCACGGGAAAGTACTCGTTGTGGACGATATGGACATGAACCTCTATGTCGCCAAGGGAATGCTTTCGCCCTACGGACTGCAAATCGACACTGCGGCGAGCGGATTCGAGGCGATTGAAAAGATCAAGCGTAACAAGTACGACCTTGTGTTCATGGATCACATGATGCCGAAAATGGACGGCATGGAGGCAACACAGGAGATCAGAAAATGGGAAGAGCAGGAATTCCAGAAGGAAAACGGCGCGGGGGCGAAAATCCCCGAAGAAAACAGGCTTCCGATAGTCGCGTTGACAGCTAACGCCGTTGCCGGCATGAAGGAAATGTTCTTGGCTAACGGATTTAACGGCTTTATATCAAAGCCCATTGTGATGACAGAACTGGATGAAATTCTAAAAGAATGGCTGTCGCCTGAAAAAGTATCACAGCGTGTCGAACCGGAAACGGCGGATACGGGCAATACTTACGACAGTTTTATCGACTACATGAAGAATGTGGATGAAATTAACATGGAGATAGGACTGCGCCGGTTCTCTGGAATGAAGGATGTTTTTTACAGCACGCTGGAACTTCTGTACAAAAAGATTCTGCCGGAATGTGATAAAATGGCTTCTTTTTTAAGCTCAAAAGACCTGAAAAGTTTTATGATTTCCATTCACGCAATGAAGTCCTCGCTTGCAACAGTAGGAGCTATGCGGCTGTCCGAAACCGCGCTTGAGCTGGAAACTTTTTCAAAGGATCAGGATTTAGATTGCTGCGTTCGCCAATTTCCTGATTTTAATGAAAAACTTACCGCACTTCACGCAAAGTTATCTGTCATTTTCTCAGGCGGGGGCGCTTCGCCGAAAAAAGAGCCGGGAGATAAGGGGCGTTTACGGGAAGACGTGAAAAAGGCGATACAGGCCGCGGATAGTTTTGATAACGATTCAGGCATAGAGATAACGAAGAATTTGCTTTCCTTTGATTTTGGAGAAGAAATTAACGCCCTTTTGGAAAACGCACTTGGCGCGTTTGAGAATTTTGAATATGAGGGCGCACTAGGGATTTTAAAGAAAATACGGTAGGAATTTCCATGCGTATGACAAAACTGAAGTTTCCGAACAACTCTATTTTTTTCACCGCCGCGTTGTTGTCAATTTTACTATTAGCCTGCGGGCAGTCTGATGACAAACAAACCGAAATGGAATTTCAACATATCTCTTTCAGGGATGTTCCGGGAATTACTCAAGACGAAATAACGGCAATCGAAGCCCTACAGGAACAGGGAGTTTCTTTTATATACGGAATGCCCCTGAGTACCGAAGCGTTTGAAAAAGAAAACGGCGAAATCGGAGGCTACACTGCCCTTCTCTGCGAATGGCTGACGAATCTTTTCGGCATCCCGTTTTTGCCCAGGCTGTACGAATGGCTTGACCTGCTCACCGCTCTTGAAACAAAAGAGGTTTCTTTTTCCGGTGAATTAACGGCAACGCCTGAACGCCATAAAATTTATCACATGACAGACGACATAGCCTCGCGTCCGCTAAAATACTACGTTCTTTCCGCCTCAAGACCGCTTACTGAAACTGCCAAAGAGCGGCCGGTCCGATGCGGTTTTATAGAAGGAACTGCCACGATTGGGACTGTGGTTGACGAACTGGAGAGCGGCTCTTATGAAATTGTCCTGTTAAGCGATGTCAGCCTCGTTTACGACGCGCTTAAAAGCGGAAGCATCGACGCATTCTATTACAGCGGAACCGCTGAGGCCAATTTTGTCCAGTACAGCGACATGAGCGCCCTTTATTTTTTCCCGCTTATTTACCGTCCGGTTTCTCTGGCGACGCAGGACCCTCAGCTTGCGCCGATAATTTCCGTCGTGCAAAAAATACTTGAATCTGGGGGAATGCGTTATCTGACAACGATGTACAACCGGGGAGAGAATGAGTATTTCAAGTACAGGATGCACAAACAGCTAACCGAAGAAGAACGCGCATATATAATAAACCGCCCCGTTATCCCGATGGGAGTCGATCCCGGCAATTACCCCGGCTGTTTCTACGACAAGCGCGAAAAAGAATGGCGCGGGGTCTTTTTGGACATACTCAATGAAGTTGAGTCCCTTACAGGATTGACCTTCAGGCGGGTGAACGATGAGCGCACAGAGTGGCCTGTAATATACCAGATGTTGATAGACGGAGAGATCGCGCTGGTTCCAGAACTGACACAGACGGCGGAGCGGGCGGGCAATTTTTTGTGGCCTGATGCGGGGCAAATAACAGACAATTACGCGCTAATTTCCAAATATGATTATCCTGATATAAGGGTCAACGAAGTGTTATACGTCAAGGTGGGGCTGGCAAAGAACACTTCCTATACGGCGATTTTCAGAAAATGGTTCGCAAACCACATGAACACCGTTGAGTACGAAAGCATGGAAGAAGCCTTCGACGCATTACAGCGCGGAGAGGTTGATATGGTAATGGCGAACGAAAAAAGGCTTCTGTATCTGACGCATTACCTTGAACTTCCCGGCTACAAAGCCAACGTCGTCTTTGACTATTCAATGGATATAAACATCGGACTGAATAAAGACGAAGCCGTCCTGTGTTCAATTATAAACAAAGCGCTTGCCATAGTTGATTCAAAAAACATTTCGGATCACTGGCTGCGCAGAACTTACGATTACCGAAGCAAGGTGGTACAGGCGCAGATACCGTGGCTTGTAGGCTCGTCCATTTTGATTTTGTGCGTGCTTGCCCTCGTCGCGGTTCTTTTCGTCAGAAGCCGCCTTACCGGCAAACAGCTTAAAAAACTTGTAAGACAGCGGACTGCGGAACTTGATCTGAAAAACGTAACCCTTACCACACTGATCGATTCAATACCCGATCTTGTTTTTACGCTGAATACTTCACTGCGCTTTACGCAATGCAACAGGAGTTTTCTGGAACACTTCGGCTTTAACAGGGAAGATATTATCAATAAGGGCGAGGACAGTTTGGGAATTTCCGCCAAAGAGGTACAGGAACACAACAACTGGAATCGCAGAGTTATGGAAGAAAGCCGCAGTTTTATGCTGGAAGAGTACATACCTCGAGTTGACGGGACAAGACCGCTTTATGAAACTGTAAAAGCTCCCCTTATGCTGAANGGAAAAGTAGCTGGAGTGTTGGGCATAGCGCATAACATAACAAAGCACAGGGAAATGGAAGATGCGGCGCTTGCGGCTTCACATTCAAAATCCGCGTTTCTTGCGAACATGAGCCACGAAATACGCACGCCCATGAACAGCATCATCGGCTTTTGTGAACTTGCCCTTGACGGGGAAGCGTCCGTAAAAACAAGGGATTATCTTGATAAAATTCAAACCAACGCGCACTGGCTTTTACAGATCATCAACGACATACTGGACATCTCCAAAATAGAATCCGGCAAAATGGAGATGGAAAAAATTCCTTTTGACTTTCATGATCTTTTTACAAGCTGTAAGACTCTCATCATGCCGAAAGTCATTGAGAAGGGCCTTATGCTGCACTTTTACGCCGAACCGAGCATGGGTAAAAGGCCGTTAGGCGATCCGACGAGACTGCGTCAGGTGTTTGTAAACCTTCTTTCCAATGCCGTAAAATTTACCAATACCGGCATGATCAAACTGCATTCGGCTGTAATGGAGAAAAGCGAAAAAACCGTTACGGTACATTTTGAAGTTAAAGACTCAGGCATCGGCATGACTGAGGAACAGATGAAAAATATTTTCGAGCCGTTTATGCAGGCGGAATCCGGCACGACGCGCAAATACGGCGGCACAGGACTGGGACTTGCCATAACCAAAAATATAATTGAAATGATGGGCGGGACTCTTTTGGTAGAGAGCGCTCTCGGCGTTGGCAGTAAATTCAGTTTCGATCTGAAGTTTGACATTGTAGATATGTCCGACAGCGAGATGCTCGAAAGAAACATCATGTTCAACGAATTTGAAAAACCTTCATTTGAAGGCGAAATCCTGCTGTGCGAAGACAACGCCATGAATCAACAGCTTATCTGCGAACATCTGGCGAGAGTGGGAATCAGCACCGTTGTAGCCGAGAACGGCAAGATAGGCGTAGAAATGGTTAAAAGCCGGATGGAAAAGGGAGAAAAACAATTTGACCTTATTTTTATGGATATGCACATGCCGGTTATGGACGGTCTTGAGGCATCCGCCAAAATCATGGAGATGAACACAAATGTCCCCATAGTGGCAATGACAGCTAACATAATGTCAAACGACAGGGAAATTTACAAAATGAGCGGGATAAATGACTGCGTGGGCAAGCCCTTTACATCGCAGGAGTTGTGGCGCTGTTTGATGAAGTATTTAAAACTCATAAACTGGCAGACCGAAGAAGACAGCCACCGCAGGCAGGCCGAAAGCGAACTGCGTAAAAAGCTCGTAACCAATTTTGTGAGGGACAACCGAAACAAGTTCGGTGAAATTACGCAGGCCCTGAATACGGGCGATATAAAACTGGCGCACAGGCTGGCGCACACCTTAAAGAGCAACGCGGCCCATCTTGGCAAAACGCTTCTAAGCCAGGCCGCCGCCGATGTTGAGGCACAGCTAAAGGACGGGCAAAATCTTGTTACCGTACAGCAGATGAAAGTTATGGAATCGGAGCTGAACGCGGCGTTTGCGGAACTTTCGGCGGAAATGGAAATGTACAGCGAGATGCAGGCTGACGAAACTTCCGAACCTGCGGTTGAACCTGTCGGTGCGGAATTCAGGAAGGAACTGTTTGAGAAACTGGAGCCGATGCTTGAAATGGGCAACCTTGAGTGCAGGGAATATATCAAAACCCTCACGCGGATCCCCGGAACCGAACGGTTAAGACAGCAAATTGATGACATGGATTTTGAAGAAGCCCTCGCTACGCTCGGCGAATTGAAGGGAAAGAGCTGACAATCCGCCCCCCTGCCTTACATATTCACAAAAAGTATGATAGTATATAGTATCAATTTCATGGAGGATATATGAAAAAAATTTCTCTATTTGTCCTGATTTTCTTTCTCGCGATAAATGCGGTTTTCAGCCAGAGCAGTACAAGCCCTGTCCCGCAAATGGACGAAGCAATCAATACTCTTGCCGGTGAACTTCATGCCAAGCTCGTTGAGATAAGGGCGGATAAAATCGCGCTGGGACAATTTTCCTTTCAGGATTCAATTCCCCCGTTCAGCTCTTACTGGGTCAACCACCTTACCGGGGAATTGACAAATATGAGCAGGCGCCCCTACACTATCCTTTCAAACGTACAGACCGACGTGTCATTTACGCTTGTCGGCGAATTTGTGCAGATAGCGGATATTATCCGGGTGTATACGCGGATTATCCGTCAGTCGGACAGATCCATAGAAGCGAGTTTTATTACGAATTTTGAGCGTAATGAACATACAAACGGAATGCTTGTTGTATCCACCGGGGGGAGCAGAGACAGCTCTTCATCAACCACGAGGGATGTTCATGAAACCGACAGTTTCGAGAACCCCGTACTTTATGAAATCGGCGTTGACGAAAGCGTTACGGTGATGAACCGTACCATCCACTCCAACAGCGACGAGGATTTCTTCCTGCTCATTCCAACAAGCGACGGACGGCTCACTGTGGAAACCACAGGCAGTATTGATACAATGATGGACTTCTACCTCGCCGATTCCAGGGAGCTTCTCGAAAGCAATGACGACGGCGGTTCCAGCTACAACGCCAGAATCAGGTATGAGGTGCAGGCCGGCGTGCGCTATATCGCCAAGGTAAGAGGTTACGGCAGTACGACAGGCTCTTACGCTTTCAGGGCGTACCTTAATGTCCGCGTCCAGGTTGCTCCCGATGAATTCGAGACCGACAATGAATCTTCCGCCGCGACTTTAATGGAAATAGGGACTCCTCAACAGCACAATTTCCATAACAGCAATGATGTTGACTGGGTAAGGTTTCAGGTAACACAGCCGGGACGCTACACCATACGGACAAGGGGAGTTAATTCCAACCGTTTGGACACGTACATCGAATTGTATAACTCAAACCTTAACTCTATAGCCGAGGATGATGACGGAGGAGAATCGTTAAGTTCGCGCCTTTCCCTGAATCTTGACGCAGGTCTTTACTACCTGAAAGTATGGTGCCTCAGCGATGAGCCGGATCAGCCCTACACCATAAGCATCGAGCGTGAATAGAAAGTGTCCTAGTTGTGATCAATGGCTATAATAAGTGCCGTTACAGCGCGCTGGTCATCCGGCGCGGCTGTAAAGGCCGCTTCGCTTTCATTATGTAAAAACGAAAGATACAGATCGTTGCCCACTGCGGCGGACAGCCGCATCCCGATAGAACCTTCTACCGCTTCAAAACGGCGCATAATATTATGAATATCCAGAGCCTGTTTGGAGTAAAGTACGGCCAGAAATTCCGTGCCGGATTTTTCGTCAAAGGCAAAAGCCGTGTCCTCGCCCGGCAGGGATACGGTACTGTCGCTGTAATTCAGAAGCGCGGACACCCCGGTACTTGGGAATAAAAGAACGGGAGAGAAATATCCGCTTTCACCGGAAGGCTGAGAAAAAGCAAAGGCATACACATAGGCGCTTTCCCTCGCCCCAATGATGAAACTGAACCGGTCGCCTTCAGTATAAGTCTGTACGGTTCTGTAAACCCCTTCGGGGGAAAACGCAAGCGCGGCCTGTTCAATACCCCGCGAACTTGAGATTTCCAACTGGACAAAACCGTCGAATCTGACAGAGTCGCTGAATGTGGAAATGTTTTCTATAATCTCATAACCTTCTATTACAAAATCAATAAAGACCTGATACGGAATCCAGATATAACCGCCGTTTCCCCATTTTCTGCCCCAACTGTTAAGAATCTCAAAAGCCCCGCCGTTTTTATCGTCGTCATAACCGACCACGCACATCGCATGCCCGCCGTAGTAATATCCGGGATTTTCCCTCGGCTCCCAAACATCCTTTGCCTCCAAAAAAGAATCCGGCGTATTCATCCCGATAATGACAGGCTTTCCCTCCGTAAGACTCTTTTTGACGGTCCTGGTAATAAGCGCCGGTTTTTGCCTGTCCTCCCTGGAAAACAGGGTAACATAACCGGCGATGGGGTATCTCCTGCTGTCCCTGTAGTTGGAAAGATCGACCCTCCTAAAATCCATGATACGCTCGACATCCAGCATTCTTACCGCGCCTGAGTCCTTCATTAAATCCAGCGCACTGTAAATCTGCGCGCCCTGTATACATTCCGGGTCATCCGGCCTTATATTCCTGTAGACATAAACAGGCGAAAAAACATTCTGGGTTGTCTCGGTTTGATTTACCCTGTTCAACGCGACCGATTCCGAAATAGTCCTGGCGGCGTAGGCGGAAGCCCATGCAACGCAGGTTCCATAATCGCTCTGATCGCCGGGAAGGGGGGCATAAAGTTTCAGCGAATAAAAACTGGGCAGCCCCTCATAGGAACGGGGCGCGAGTACCGCTTTTCTGGGGAGGTTGTTATAAGCGTCCTCATCCAGTATTGCGCTTCTTGCCTGGCCAAAAGCCCCGGTAAGAACGAAAAAGAAAAGAAAAGCCCAAAACTTAAAGATTCTTTTTTGCAGCATATATACAGGATATAACCAAATATAAGCGGGGTCAAGCCCGAATTGCCTAAAACAGGAATTTAGCCCCCAAAAATGCCGAATTCCTGGTTTATATCCTTCCTGTCTCCCTTCCCATGTTGTCGTACTCATACTTGCTTCAATCAATAAGGATCATATGATTGTGCAATTTTTTTCATTGTATTTTCATCAATCAAGTTATCCCATGCATATAAATATATAACTTTGTTTGAATTATGCAAAGTCAAAACACATTTTTCTTCAATAATCCCATTTATTACATATATTGATTTAGAGAATGAAGCATTATTGGAATAATTTGTACTGTTAACAGTTTCCATGAATTTTATATCATTTATATCTTCTAAATATTCACTAAGTGAAATATTACTTTGCGTTTTCCCTATAAGGTATATTTTGTACCCTTCTTCATCAACCGGCTTATCCGTGATATATACAACATTATTACTTTGGGTTACTATCCAATCGCCCGGTACTCTGAATGTACCAACTTCAGGTATTGATATACTCTGCCACTGCCAGACGGCATATTTTAAAGAACANCCANANAGTACGGTTAAAAAAATAAGTATTGATAACGAAACGAGATAAATTTTCTTCACAGAAAATAAAACCTTAAACATCTTGCNCATAATACCTCCAAAATGGATTATTCCATAATGCTAATTTTATTTAGGGAAAGACTCCTGTTATGATATTTGTATTTTGTTTTATTAAATCTACTGCTGACAATACTTCTCTAAAATGAGGCGGTATTAAGCCTTTGTCGCCATCAACACTCACCCTGTGTCCGCCAAATTCCAATGTTAATGACACTCTAAGAGATGAGTCTTGTTCATTACTATAAATAGAAACTGATTCTAACTTATCCCACTCATAATATTTTTCCTTAAATGAGAAAATTTTAGTATAAAATATTCCTGCGTCATTTAATCTCAAATGTACCGGAAGTGTTATAAATGAAAAAAATATACAGATGAACAATACAATCAATTCAAATACAAGGTATCTTTTCCTCATCATTTCTGAAAATATTCTTTCTCTTTTTGATACTGGAAGTTCTTCGTAAATTATCAGCATTTTTTTTATTTTGGGAATACGCAGTAATTGGTTTAATAAAACATCACATACTAACATAAATGCTATAATAAAAGTCATTGGGAATATATATGCCGCAGATACCGGAAACAACAAATCATTTTCTCCGCTATATATTTTTTTTTGTAAAGACGGAAAATATTGCATCGTGAATAGTAAAAGTACGACCGAAATTATCATTATAAAAAATAAAATAGGAATGATTTTCGGCGGTACTGGGCGAAATTCGACAAATTTTGTAACAAGTACCGTCAGTAAAGACATATACATTAACCCCTATCAAAATATATCTAATTACGCCAAAGCCCTTTTCAAACCGCCCGATTATTCAGTATACACCAAGCCGGTGTTTTTGTCAACCTTTTAACGCACCGGTCTTGCAGAAAAACATTTTATACTATATAATAACCAAAAACCGGGGGTATTTTGATATGAAAAGAAAAATAATAGTTATTTTTATGTTTATAATGTTTAGCTTTTCCCTGAATGCCCAGACAATTGAAACGTTGCAATCCAGGTATATTGAACATTTAAGAAGTTTGGGAATAACCGGAACAGTAAATGATACTGATGTTCGATTTCGGTTCTCGGATGCCAATTTTCTGGTACGAATAGAACCGCAGTTTCCCAATGCTTTGTTTTTATACTTACCGGGAATTATAAGGCTGGAAACTGATGAAATGTATACAAAAGCCGCACGGGTCGTATTGGATCTTTCACAATCTTTTCATGGGTGTGAATTTTTTNTGCATGATGACGATCTTNTTGGAATAAGAGTGATACAATTTTTTCAATCTCCCGATGATTTTAAANTCCACTTTATGGATTTTTTGGGCTCGCTTTTAAATTTAGGCGGTGAATTCAGAAGACGGTATCAGATGTTATGAACTNTATTCTCCTTATAAATATTTGAACGTCGGCGGNAAGAACGCNTCCAGCGGCCTGTTGTAACGGTCGTGTTCGTGGTAAAAATTCAAACACCGCTCGTAAACTGCCTGCGCCTTTTTCATCAGAGCGTCCTCGTCTATGCCGATGAGCTTTTTATCCTTCATCAGCATTTTCCCGTTTATAATTGTGTGCGACACATTGTTGCCCGTACAGCTAATAACCATTGTGCGGATGGGGTCTTCGTGAGGCCCGACTGTTATATCGTTCAAATCGACGGCTATAATATCGGCTTTCGCTCCCGTGGCGAGTTTGCCGATGTCGTCCCGTTTCAGTGCTTTCGCGCCGTTTATTGTCGCCGCATCGTAAAAATCCCCCGCGCTCATCGGTTTGTAATCAGGCTCGTCGTCAAAAGTGTTTGTTACGCTGCCGTCCTCATGGTAACGATCAAAGACCACGCGGTTACGGAATATCGCGTCCATGTCGCGGGCATGGCGCATATTGCGTATCATATCAAGAGGCTGGCAGTCCGTTCCGATTGTAACGTTTATTCCATAAGATGTGAGTTTGGCGAACGAAAAAAGCGCTCCCCCCCAGTTGGCCTCGGCGATGGGAGTGGAAATCACGCTGATACCGTGCCGTGCCAGCCTTTCAAGTTCGCTGTTCCTCGCCGCGCTGGCATGGGGGATCAGTAAATTTGCAGATAACAGACCGATCTTGTCAAAATACTCAATCGTCGTGTTCCCGCCGAGAGTCCTTATGTAGTCCCACTCGTTAACGCCTTCGCAGGCGTGAAGGCGCATGGGAGCGTTTTTGCTTTCGGCGAAACGGATTGCGCGTAACAGCACGTCCTCGCTCGTCCAGCGTATCTGGCAGGGATTGATAAACCCGCGAATCATCCCGTCGCCCTTGCCGTCGAAGTCTTCAAAAAAGCGCATGGCATCGGCGAGACTCTTCTCGCTTCGTTTCTCGTCGTAGCCTTTGCCGACATGGACAAACGAACGGAAAGAAGGGCCGGCGTACAGGCGCATACCCATCGACAGAGCGACTTCCGCCATTATTTCATGCTCGCGGTAACTCTGACCCCAACCGTGGAAAAACTCTCCCATGATCGGCATGGCGGTTGTGATGCCGTTGCGTATCAACTGGGCGATGGAATAAGTCTGCCGATCCCTGAAATCGTCATCAGTGTAAAAATCGACTGTGCAGTATTTTTCGCCCAGATCGCACCACTGCCTTTGCGGGGATACATTCACATCCTGCAACGCGTGATCCGTGTCGATGTCGGCTTCAAGATCGATAAAGCCCGGCCCTACAATCGAAGCACCGGTGTCTATTGTTTCGTCAACATGGCCATCGTAATCCCTGCCCACGAAGATAATTGTATCGCCCTTGTAAACAACCTCGCCACCGCGATAGACCACATGGCTTTTCCCGTCATGCCCTATCACGAATTTCCCTTTTATTTTTGTCGTTTTCATAAAAAAATTATTTCCTCACTTCCACGAGCCAGGCTTCTCTGTAGGCCGCAAGTTCTGGAAAGGAATTTTTCTCCTGTTCCTGATAGCTTACCTCAAAATCTCCGGCGAGGTCTTTAAGGGACTTCCCGCTCAGGGCTATCTTCGCCGTCATTGCCGCTCCAAGAGCCGTCGCTTCGTTAATGCCGGTCAGGCACACCTTGTTCTCCGGCAGTGCGGAGGCAAGCAGGCGGCTGTAGGATTCATCTTTTCGGAAACCGCCTTCGGTGTAAATCTCATAACCGTTTTTAATGCCGATGCGTTCAAGCGCGGTAAGGGTCTGCATTACCAAAGATATGCGAAGAGCAGCGACGGATTTTTCATATTCAACAATGCTTGCGGGAGGCGAATCTTCACCGTTGAAAAAATAATTTTTACCGTCAAGAACGATCCGCGCTCTGGAAGACGGGAACTGCCCTGAGCCCTGCTTTAGCTCAGGCAGAAGGAAAAGCCTCTTTTCTTTCAGGATTGAATGGTACAGTTTTTCATCCCAGCCGGGCATGTCACTGCGGGCGTACTGTTTCATAAAAAAAGTTGACCATGTTTCAAATTCCAGCCCGCCCAAAAAGATCGCCGTTTTAATCGGAGCCCCGAACGCTGAAATATTGAAGAGNACCACCTTGCCAAGTTCATCCTGTGCAAAGCCGTATTTTTCAACCGGGTCCATGATGACGCACCATGTCCCGGTCGAATTGAGGATAAAGCCCCGCTTCCCTTTTTTGGCAAAATGCGGAAGCAATGCCGAATTGGAATCGTGGATGCCCATCGTTACTATTGTTTCTTTCGGCAGTCCTGTTTTCGCGGAGAGATCTCCGCTGATGTTTCCAAGCGTGTCCCACGACTTGTACAATTTATCAGGTATGAGCGAGGCGATTCCCAGATCATGGGCGACTGAGGAAAGGGTGTTGTCAACCTGATCCCACAGATAGGTGTGGTTTCCCATGTAGGTGGTTTCAACTCCCATNTTTCCGGTGAAACGGTATCCCCAGTATTGAGGGTACGGAAGGACTGCGGTTACGTTTTTAAACTCTTCGCCNAANTGTTCCTGAGCGAANAACAGCCCCTTCGCCGGGTTGATCATCGCTCTGAAAAAGGGAGTGCCCGTCCTTGCCTGAAGATCATCGGGCTTTCCAAAACGTTCATAGAAACGGCGGTGAAAATCCTCTCCGGGTTCGTGGGTATAGAACACACAGGGGAGGGCGTTTTTACCGTCCTTCCCTACGCATACAAAAGTAGCTCCGTGGGCGGTAACGGCCAAAGCCTTTATCGGGTACTTTTCCGCCGCGCTTTTTAATTCGGCGGTGAACCATTCTTCCATACCNTCAAGATCGTGGGTTTCAAGACCGTTCACGATCTTCGGTTTGAAATTCTGATACTTTGCGTCAAGGTGGCGGAGCGTGTCGTCGTACACCGCTACTTTTTTGTTGGTCATTCCGATGTCAATAACCGCTATGGCGTATTCCATATTCCCCCTACCTGTACATCGGCCCCAACGCCGAGCAAGCCCTGTAATCCGATCCTTCCTTATCCATGCCGAAGGCGTTCCAGTAATTGGGCCTGAATATCTGCTCTTCCGGCACATTGTGCATACACACGGGGATTCTCAGTATTGAGCAGAGCGAGATCAGATCCGCGCCGATGTGTCCGTATGAGATCGAGCCGTGGTTCGCGCCCCAGTTGTTCATCACGTCGTAGGCGGTTTTGAACGCTCCTTTGCCCGTAACCCTGGGAGCGAACCATGTGCAAGGCCAGGTGTAGTCCGTGCGTTTCCATAGAATGTCCGACACATTGTCAGGCAGGTTTACCGTCCAGCCTTCGGCAATTTGGATCACAGGGCCTATGCCTTTGACAATGTTGAGTCTCGACATTGTTACGGGCATTTCGGCGCGTGTGATAAAGCGCGATGAAAAACCGCCTCCCCTGAAATAGCCGAAATCGGCGGGG
>JGI24698J34947_10000205_pt1 | contig 24069 bp, 16 predicted proteins | sample TergutMp193P3_FD_34947 | JGI IMG/M metagenome (IMG submission 34947) | reverse complement strand
GGGCGATGCAGATTCACCTCGCGGCGATCAGGAACAACAACACGCGGATGTTTAACGCCATCGGTCCCGATACCGGAAATGACGCTATCCACGATCACCACGTTGCGGCTAACCTCTCGGGGTTCCTTGACCTCCTGGAACAGCAGAATAAACTTCCCAGGACAATACTCTACAGCCTCAACTTCAGCGATTTTTATCCAATGGCCACGATAATGGGCTGTTTCCAGGGCGGCAGAATTCCTGGAAAAATGCAGTTGGGCACTTCCTGGTGGTTCCTTGATCACAGGGACGGCATGGAGGAGCAGATGAAGCTCCTCGGGAATGTCGGCCTCCTTTCGCGCTTCATAGGGATGCTCACCGATTCGCGGAGTTTCCTCTCCTATCCCCGGCACGAATACTTCAGGCGCATACTCTGCAATATGCTGGGGACATGGGCCGAGGCAGGTGAAATCCCCAACGACTTCAGCTTGTTATCGGGGATGGTGAAGGATATTTCGTTTGGGAATGCGAAGAGGTATTTTTTTAAGTAAAGGGATAAAGGGGAATAGGGGACAAAAGGACAAAAATCCCCTATTCGCTTGATTCAATAACAATGATTACCAATTCGGGAGGGTTAAATATCCGGGGAAGTCTCGGGTTAATTGAAAGTCCCCTGCTTATAATATGGGTCAAATTTCCATGCGTGTAAATTCCGCCCGCGTATTTTGGAAAAATTCCCTGATCGGGCGCGTATAATCCGTTCAGAATAAGGGGAATTCTTACCTGCCCTCCATGCGTGTGTCCGGATAAAACCAAATTAAACGAATATTTTTTATAGTTCTCAATCATCTCAGGACGATGCGCTATTAATATCTTGTATAATGACATTTCATCCAATTCCCTGAATGCGTTTTCCATACTGTCATTTTGATCATAATCCGGCGTTTCACGGATTTTTTTGTCCGGGTCTTCTATTCCGGCAATGATCACTTTATTATTATTGATTTCAATTATTTCATAGTTATCCGACATGATTATCACTCCATATGATGTAAGCTCATCCCTGATCGCCTGTATATTATTACTCCAATATTCGTGATTACCCGTAACATAATATATAGGCGAAGTACCGGCAATTCCCTCCAGTAATAATTGCGTTCCTGTTGCTGAAATAACATCATCAAAAATATCGCCGGATAATAGTATCAGATCGGGATTGATGTTTTTAATCTTGTCAATTAATATGGTTTGATCTTTCCCGAAAATGGTACTGTGTAAGTCAGAAATCAAGGCAATCGTTATGCTGTTTTGCCCTTCCAACAGGGGTGTTTCTATTTTATAGGTTTTGGTAGATATTGCCTTGCATGTGGTTGTTATGAAAACGAACGTTATCAGCAAAAAAACATATATCATGTTTCGCTTTTTGATGTTTTCATATATCATGTTCGTTTCAGTCAATCCCCGCCGCTTTGCGGAAGCGCCTAACAGTGGCGGACGCTATGGGGCGGGCGCGCTCGGCGCCCTGCGCAAGGATTGCGTCTAACCCCTTCGGGTTCGCCATGAGTTCCTCAAAGCGCTTTCGCATGGGGCCCAGTTCGCGGTTAGCCACGCGGAAGAGTTCCTCTTTGGCTTCACCCCAGCCCATGCCGCCTGCGCGGTAACGGGCGGCCAGCGCGGCCTGCTCATCCGCCGTCGCGAAGAGTTTGTAGAGAGTGAAAATCAGGCTTGTGTCCGGGTCTTTTGGTTCGGCAATGCCCTGGGAGTTGGTAACCGTGCGCATAATGAGTTTGTGAAGCTCTTTTTCCGAACAGAAAATGGGAACGCCGTTGCCGTAACTCTTGCTCATCTTGCGGCCGTCAAGTCCGGGAACCACCGCCACTGTATCCTGAATCACGCCCTGGGGCACTTTGAGAACCGGCTGTTTGTAATTGGCGTTCACCGCCTGGGCAATGTCCTGCGCCATCTCTATATGCTGGGTTTGATCCTTGCCCACGGGTACCACATCCGAATCAAAGATAATGATGTCCGCAGCCATAAGTACAGGATAGGTGAAAAGCCCCATATTTATCCCCGAGTCGGGATCGTCGCTCTTATCGTTGTTTGCCTGCACCGCGGCCTTGTATGCGTGCGCCCTGTTCATCAGGCCTTTGGCGGTAAAAGCCATGAGCATGGTGGATAACTCAAAAACTTCGGGGATGGAACTCTGACGGTAAAAAATGACTTTTTCAGGATCTAGCCCGGCGGCAAGCCAACCGGCGGCCACTCCCCGTATTGCTTCGTTTAGCTCTTTTGGGTCCTTCATCTTGTTGAGGGAATGATAATCGGCGATAAAATACCTGGCATCGTATTCTTTCGCCAATTCCAGCGCGGGTTTTATCGCACCGAAGTAATTTCCGATGTGGAGGTCTCCGGTCGCCTGAATTCCTGTAAGCGATATCTTCTTCATGGTAGGGAATAATTTATCGGTTTTATCGCGTTGTGTAAAGGTGATCCCATATTGACATTGTCTACCGTTCCAGAGATTTATATATTTAGCGGCAGGCATAGGAGAATGGTATGGCACATCAATGGTATGAGGACGCGCTGATTTATCACATTTACACCTTCTCATTGGCTGGGGCGCCGTTATTAAACGATTATGCGGCGCTGGATCACAGGCTTGCCGAAATTGAAAAATGGATACCGCATATAAAAGGCATGGGCTTCAATGCCGTTTTGTTCAGTCCCGTGCTGAAATCACGTTCCCATGGTTACGATGTGACGGATTATTTTGAGATTGATAACCGTATCGGCACAAATGACGAATTTAGGGACATGGTGAAGAAGCTCCACGAAAATGGAATTCGTGTGATATTGGACAGCGTTTTTAATCACTGCGGACGGGACTTCTTCGCTTTTGAGGAATTGCGGAAAAACAACCGGGATTTTTCCGCCTGGTTTTCAGGCGTGGACTTTGGCAGGCAAAGTCCGTTGGGGGATAATTTTACCTACGACACATGGAACGGGCATTATAAACTGCCAAAGTTCAGTTTATCGAACGCTGATGTGAGGAATTATTTATTTGACGCCGCGCGGTTCTGGATCGATACTTTTGATATAGACGGAATGCGGCTGGATGCCGCCAATGTACTGGACTTTGGTTTTATGAAAGAGCTGCGCTGTGTAACAGAAGAACGGAAGCCGGATTTTTGGCTTATGGGTGAAGTTGTGGTCGGTGATTATGCCAAGTGGGTGAACGCTTCAACATTGCACAGTGTTACAAACTATATTTTGTACAGCAGTTTAATTTCCAGCCATAATGGCAATAACCTGTATGAACTGGCATCTTGTTTGCAGAATTCCGTTCCGAATAATGGACTGCCATTGAATATGTTTCTGGATAATCACGATCAGACGCGAATAGCGAGTAATGTTTCCAATCCAGCGCATTTGAACACATTGTACAGCCTGCTTTTTACATTGCCCGGTATACCTTCCGTATATTACGGCAGTGAGTGGGGAGTCAAGGGAATTAAGGAAAAAGGTTCAGACAAAGCATTACGGCCTTATATTGATATTGAAAACCGCTTCTCCTATAGTAACTGGCTAACGGGACATATCAGTAAACTCTCGATTATACGAAAGAGGGAAAAGGCGTTAAAATACGGCAGTTACCGTCAGATTTATCTGGATTACCAGCGCCCTTTTGTCTTTGAGCGTTCTTATGAAAATGAGCGAATACTGGTTGCCGTTAATATTGCCGATAATGATGATTTCATTGATTTAAGGACACGCTGCAACAGCAGTTTTTTGGATTTAGTACAGGATGAGAGTATTACCGCTACCCATCATATCCAGATTAATCCGCACTCAGTGCGTATATTAAAGGAGTTAAGCTAATGCAGCAAAAAGAATTTCCAATTTTGGAATTTGATGAGGACAGGAACGCTTTTATTAGACCATCAAATTCGGTTAATCCAATAGAAGGCATAGCCGAGAGGTGTGTATTGTGTTTTTTTTCTGATGCGATCGAAAGAATTATTGCCAAGCTTACTCATAAAACTTTTCCCGGGTTTCTATCAGAGGGTATAAATTATCCTTTATATGAACTGGATTACAAACATGAAAAAATTAATTTGATGCATGCTGCTGTCGGTGCACCCCTTGCGGCAGGCCAGATAGAAGAATTGTCGGTTATGGGCTGCAAGAAATTCATTGCCTGCGGAATGTGCGGAGTCTTGCAAAAAGAACTCGCCGTGGGACATTTGATTATCCCGACAGCCGCTGTCAGGGACGAGGGCACATCATACCATTATGTTAAGCCCGCAAGGGAAATCACCGCCAATGAACGCGTTGTGCGAATAATCGAAAAGGCATTGCTGGATAAAAAAATACCCTACATAAAAGCGAAAACATGGACTACCGACGCTTTTTACAGGGAGACGCCGCAAAAAATCGCGCAAAGGAAAAGCGAGGGGTGTGTGACGGTTGAAATGGAGGCTTCTGCGTACATGGCGGCTTCACAATATAACAACGTCGAATTTGGCCAGATTCTCTGTTCCGGTGACAGCCTGGCCGGTGATGAATGGGACAGAAGAAACTACAACAGGAGAATCGACTTAAGGGAGTACGTATTGGGCGTAACGCTTGACGCGGCAATAAATTTGTAAGCGTATAGCGCCTAATGGCGGATTGTCCCTCTCAAAGCCCGAGGCTGTGTTTGAAATTCTCCACGACTTTATCCACCGCCGGGCTTGCGTCAACATCTACCAGGAGGCCTTTACCGCGATAATAATCGATGAGCGGTGCGGTCTGTACCCTGTAGACTTCAAGGCGTTTCTGTATTGACTCCGCCTTATCGTCGTCACGGGTGTAAACTTCGCCGCCGCAATGATCGCAGACACCTTCCGTTTTTGGTTTGTCGAAGATCATGTGAAAGTTGTGGCCGCACTTGCGGCAAACGCGGCGGCCCCCGAGGCGTTCGAGGATCAATGGGTCGGGGATATCGAAGTTGACAACCTTGTCCACGACGGAAAATCCCGCCAAGGCTTCCGCCTGCGGTATGGTTCGGGGGAAGCCGTCCAGGATATAGCCCTTTTGGGCATCCGCCTGCGTCAGCCGCTCTTTTACAAGTTCAATGGTGGTTCCGTCATCCACGAGTTTGCCTGCGTCGATGATGGCTTTAACCTTGAGCCCCAGGGGGCTTGCCGCGGCTATGGCCTCGCGGAAAATCGCCCCGGTGCTGATGTGGGGAAGGTTGAGTATGCCCACCGCTTTTGCCGCGAGTGTGCCTTTGCCGGCTCCAGGGGGGCCGAGGAATATTAGTTTCATCCTGTTCTCCTTACGCGGGACATTTTATACGCCACGCAAAAAACTTCTTACTATACAACTATCTTACACGCCCCGCCTGTTTCTCCTCAAGAGGTCTCCGGTGGTCTGCACGGTTACCGGCCTGTAATTTGGCAGGGGCAGGATGCGCTCGTGAATCGCGTCGATGATCCAGTCCGCCTGCGGGAAGTAGAGTTCTTCCATTTCAGCCGCCGGCGTGATCCAGTTGCGGCTTCCGACCACAGTAACAGGGGCGTCGAGGTAATCGAAGGCCAGGGTCTGTATATTACTGGCAATGGTGTGCAGGAAGGAGCCCCGTTCGGCGGCGTCACTCGCCAGGAGTATCTTTCCGGTTTTCTTCACCGACTCGATGATCTTTTCGTAGTTGAGCGGATTGATGAAACGCAGATCGATGATTTCGGCGTGAAGGCCGAATTGGGTTTCAAGTTTTTCCGCCGCCTCCACGGCTTTGTATAAGGTTGCGCCTAATGTGGCGATGGTGATGTCTTTCCCGTGCTTGCGGATAACGGGCTCCCCTTCGGGAATCTCGTAATAGCCTTCCGGGACCCCGGCCTTTTCAAACTGCTCGCTCATGTCGTAAAGGAGCTGGCTTTCAAAAAAGATCACCGGGTCTGTGCCGGCAAGGGCCAGGTTGAGCATGCCCTTGGCGTCGTAGGGGGTCGCGGGGAAGTAGGACTTGAGGCCGGGGATGTGGGCGGTGAGGGCCGTCCAATCCTGGCTGTGCTGCGCGCCGTATTTATTGCCAACCGAAACCCGTACGACCAATGGCATCTTGAGAAGCCCCGCAGACATGGATTGCCATTTCGAGGCCTGGTTGAAAATCTCGTCGCCGGCGCGGCCCATGAAGTCGCAGTACATGAGTTCCACGACCGCGCGTCCGCCGGATAGCGCGTAACCGACTCCCGCGCCAACGATTGCGCCTTCGGAGATAGGGCTGTTGAAGAGCCGGTTATAGGGCAAGAGGTCTGTGAGGCCGCGGTATACCGCGAAAGCGCCGCCCCAGTCCCTGTTTTCCTCCCCCCATGCCGCCATGCTCGGGTCAATTGTGAAGCGGTGAAGCGCGGCTTCAAAGAGGGCGTCACGGTACTGGAATGCCTTGTTTTTCGATACGTGCTTTCCGTCGGCGTCGAAACCGTAGCGGACCTTTCCCGCCAGGGCTTTGACCCTCGGGTTTTCCGCGACGGGCTGCGAAAGCTCTGGTTCGCGGTCGTCAAGTTTCTCCGCTTTTCCGTTCGAGAACATCACCGATTCGATAAATGCCCCGCCGACCCGTGGAGACACTTCATCGTTAACCGTAAGTTTCACCACTTCGGTGAGTTTTGCGCGTATGGTTTCGCGTAACGAATCGAGTTCGTTTTTATCGGCGGCTTTGTTTTCGATGAGGTACGCGCCGTAGTCTTTTATCGAGTCAGCTTCCTGCCAAAGTTTGATCTCCTCGGGTGTGCGATAACTGGAGGCGTCAGAGGGGGAATGGCCTGAAATGCGGTAGGTGATGGTGTCAAGCAGTACAGGGCCATTTCCTTCGAGAAGGATCGCTTTTTTGCGGGCTATCGCGTCCGCGACGGCCAGGGGGTTGTAGCCGTCCACCCTCTCGGCGTGCATACTGTCGGGGTTGACCCCGGCGCCGATACGTGCCATTACCCCGTAACCCATTGTTTCGCCTGACGTCTGGCCGCCCATGCCGTAGAAGTTGTTGAAGCAGTTGAAGAGTATCGGCGGCGCTCCGCCTGAAACCACGCCGTCAATCTTCTTTGCGTTTAACGGCCAGAGGGTGCGGTACTGGTCCATGGCGGCTAACATCATCGCTTCCCAGACGGGGCCGCAGCCCATGGACGCGTCGCCGATATTGGCGATTACGATTCCCGGCTTTGCGTTGATCCGCTTGTAGAGGGCCGCGCCTGTGGCAATGTCCGCTGAGCCGCCTACGATGGCGTTGTTGGGCATTGAGCCGAAAGGTGTGAAGAAGGCGTGCATGGAGCCGCCGAGTCCCCGGTTGAATCCCGCTTTTCGCGCGAAGATCTCGGCCAGGGTTCCGTAGAGGACGAAATTCTCCGCGAGGTCGCGAATATTTTTGCTGGGAATTTTCTCCGCGATCGAGAGGGTTTCCCCTTCAAGAAATTCCCTCATAATGGTATCGAGTTTTTTCTCACCTTCGGCGTTACGCGTAAGCTGCCAAACCGCCGATAAACACTTGGAGAGGATTTCGCCGTGGCTTCTGTGGCTGCCGAAGATGTAGTCGTCTGTGCTGAGGTTTACGCTCTGCCCGACCGCGGACGCTTCCTGCCCCATGGAGAGATGCGCCGGTCCCCTGTGGTTATACTCGATGCCGTTCCATGTCCCCTTGGTTTTCAACTCGTTGAGCATGGTTTCAAATTCCCGAATCACCGTCATGTCGTACCAGATACGCAGAAGGCGTTCTTTGCCGTAGAGCTTCTGTTCTTTTTCAAAGTCGCTTTTGTACTGGTTGACGGGTATGTCTTTGATTTTCAAGACCTGTGGTTTCCGCAGTTCTGCGGGGTTTACCAAAATTGATTTAGGCATTTTTTTCTCCTTCTCCTATCTCCCAGACAACATCACGAATGAGTTCGCACACGGTCGGGTGCGGGAAGACGAGCTGTCTGACTTCATCGATTCTGAATTCCTGTTCGATGAGCGCGGCCCCTCCCCAGATAAATTCCGGGGCATAAGCGCCCACCGCGTGGATGCCGAGGATGCGGCGGTTTTCTGCGTCCGCGATTACTTTCACCGCGCCCTGACCCATCAATGTGTTCTCGGCGACGAAGCGGCCCGAAACCCTCATGGGGAGGCTCCCCTTGATGATGTTGACGCCTTTCGATACGGCTTCCTGTTCCGTTATGCCAACGCCTGCCGCTTCCGTTATGCCGTATACTGCCCAGGGTATCGCGTTGTAGCGCATAACGTTGTTTGTTTTCACGCTTTCCGCGTTCTCAAGAACGCCGATGATATCCGTCACCGCGACTTCCGCCATGCGGTAGGCCGAATGCGCGAGGAGGCTTTTCCCCGTAACGTCCCCCGCGGCCCAGACGCCCGGGATATTCGTCCTCATCCTGTCGTCAACCGCAACGCCTTTGGGGCTTGTGTCGATGCAGGCCGCGGATGCGCCCCATGTGTCGAGTACCGGCCGCCGCCCAACAGCCATGAGGACGGTCTCGGCTTCTTTGATTTCGGCTTTTCCTTTTTTGTCCGTGTAATGAACCGACGCGCCTTCGATTTTTTCAACTTTGCAGCCAAGTTTGAAGTCCACCGCTTTCATTGCCCTGCGAAGAAGAGGCGCCTGTTCCTTGTCCATGAACGGGACGATTTCGTCCATCATTTCGATTACGGTGACTTCGGTTCCCAGCGCCGAAAAAAGCCCGGCGAATTCCACGCCGATTACGCCGCCGCCGATGACGGCAAGGCGTTTCGGCACGGTTTCGATTGAAAGGAGAGCCGTCGAATCCAGCACCAGAGGGTTGCCTTTCGTGCCGGGAATGGGGGGCAGTACCGGAACGGAGCCCGCACAGACGAGTATGGTCTTTCCCTCGTGTTCAGCCGCCGTTCCGTCATGCGTAATAGACCTGACCTTCGCGGGTTTTTCACCTAACGGTGCGGAGAGAATCTCACCTCTTGAGTTAATCACTTCCACACCGAAACGTTTCATCTGGCTTTCGACGCCGCCCCGGAGTTTACCCACAACTTCTGTTTTCCAGTTCATCACGGCGGTCCAGTCATAGGAAAGCCCCTCGGCTTTCACGCCGAACTTTTCGGCCTCCTTCGCGTGTGCGTAGAGCTTCGCCGAATTGAGAAGGGTCTTCGTCGGGATGCAGCCCACGTTGAGGCAGGTTCCGCCAAGGTGCTGTTCTTCTATTAACAGGACTTTCTTTTTTCGGTGTCCCAGCCTTTCTGCGGCAAGATAGCCCGCCGGGCCGCCCCCTATGATGATCGTATCGTAAATTATTCCTTCTGCCATGTGTCCTCCTTAACCTGCTGCCAGAAGCAGGTCTATGTGCGCCACCGCTTCGCATAACGCTTTCAGGAACCTCGCTGCGGGCGCGCCGTCTAGCACCTGATGATCGATCGTCAGGCTAAAGCCGATGTGGGGCTCAAAGCGCACCCCGCAATCGCTGCCGCATGTGTTCACCTCCGTTCCGGTTATGGCGATGGGTTTCGTCTCAATACCGCAAACCCCGAGTACGGCGACTTCCGGCATGTTAAGAACCGGGGTAAAACTCGTTATGCCAAAGCTCCCGAGGTTGGTTACCGAGAAGGTCGAACCTGAGAGTTCATCCGGATTCGTCGATCCTTTCTGGCAGTCAGAGGCAAGCCGTTTCACCTCGGAGGAAATCCGCGCCAATGAAAGCAGGTCGGCGTTGCGTATAACAGGAACCATGATGCCCCTGGGGGTGTCCACCGCGACGCCGAGATGAAGGCGGCTAAATGTTCTTATCGTATCGTTGATTTTGTGCGCGTTCATGAAGGGGAAACGCGGAAGGGTTCTTGCCACTGCGAAGAGGATGAGATCGTTAATCGTGATCTTTGATAGCCCGTATTCTTCGGAAAAGGCGTTTTCAGCCTTAATCCGCGAGCGGAGTTCCTGAAGCTTCGCAGCCGGCGCGGAAGCGTTAAGCGTCAGTTGGGCGCTTTCCACCAGCGATTTGTGCATACGATCGGCGATGATCTTGCGGATGCCCTTGATTGGAGTTTCGGTGAACTCAGGGACTAGGGACTGGGGACTGGGGACTGGGGAAGAGGGTTTAAGAGGTGTTACCATGTCAGTGGCTAACGAGGCAATGTCCCCTGCGATAATCCTTCCCCCAATACCAGAACCAACTTGGGGAACCACCGCTGGTCCTGCCGCTTTCGCGGTTGCGCTTAACGGAGGCCGCGATTGAAGCGCTGCCGCCACGTCCCGCTCGATGATCCTCCCGCCGGGACCGGTACCTGACGGCGGCAGGGGGAGGGCTTCCTTTGCGGCGAGGTTCCGCGCCCTTGGGGAGGAAGCAACTTCGGAATTTTCCTCTCGCAGAGGCGCAGAGGCGCAGGGGAAAGAAGAAAGAGGTTCTTCCTTTGCTGTTCCCTGTGCCTCCGTGTCTCCGTGCGAGGTTTTTTCGTTGAAACTCTGTGCCTCTGTGCCCCTGTGCGATGTTTTTTCTTCCACGCCCCCGTGAGAGGCCTCCATTTCGGCGTAATCAATATTTCCCAGCGCCGCCGGCCAGTCCTCGCCCGGCGCGCCGATAACGGCGATTGGCGCGAGGACAGGCACGTCGGCGCCTGCCTCGGCAAGGATCACCAGCACCGTGCCGGACGCGCCGGCGGGAATCTCGAAGGCGGCCTTGTCGGTTTCCACTTCGCAGACGGCGGTCTCCGCCGTGACGATGTCGCCCTGTTTGACTTTCCAGTCCGTGATGATACAGGATTCGACCGTGTTCCCCTGCCGGGGCATTATCAGAATATGCGCCATTAATGGTTACTCCTTGCCAGTTCAATATTTATTCCCGCTTCACGCAGTTCGGTTTCAGCCCGGTTATCAAGACCGGTATCGCTAAGGATCAGGTTCATCGTCGAAAGCGGAAGGACGCTGGAAAAACCGATTTTGCCGTATTTGCTTGAGTCCGCCGTGAGGATGGTGGTCTCGGCATGGGCCTTCATCGCCTTCACGATTTCAGCGCCTTCCATCAGGTGGGTGGTCATGCCGTGCTCCAGGGTGAAGCCGTCGGTGCCCACGAACGCCAGCCGCACGTTGAGGCGGCCTATGGTTTCAAGGGCGAGGGGCCCGACCATGGATTCGGTGGCCCTGCGGAACTCGCCGCCGGTCATGGTGATCTGCAGATTGGGGTACATCCGGGCATAGGAAAAAACCAGCGTCGAGTTTGTGACTATGTGGATGTCCCGCTTCCCGGCGAGGTAACGCGCAATGAGGGCGGTGGTGGTCCCGGCTTCAATCATGATCACGTCCCCGTCCCGGACGAGGTCCGCTGCGGCGCGCGCTATGGCGTTTTTCCGCTCGGGGAAGACCTTCTGTCGTTCCAGGATATCCCGGTGAAAAGCCGGTGCCGCCCCGCCGCGCTTGCGGTTGATCCAGCCCTTTGTTTCCAGCGTCTTTAGATCGCCCCGAATCGTGACTTCCGAGAGCCCAAGGTCCCTGGCAAGGTCGCCAACAGATACCGATCCTTCTCCGGAAAGGCGATCCAGGATGATCCTTTCCCTTTCGGTTAACTCATCGATCACTTGCTAATCTCCTCCGAAATACTTTCGTTTCACTTTCGATTATATAACAAAACTCTTAGGAATGCAAGTGTTTTTATAGGGTTTTGAAATAATTTGTTTGTGAAGGTTCGTGTCGTTCGTGGTAAAAATTTTTTATGTTGCTAAAATGGGACAACAGGGTATAATTATCCAGAGGTGTAATATGCGGAATATTGGCATTATCGGTTACGGCAGCATGGGGAAGATGATTTTCTCGAAGATCATTGAGGCGAAAATCGTCCATGAATCCAATGTCTTTCTCGCGGAAAGGGCGTACGAAGCGATAAAGGATCTAAAAAGGGTTTATCCTCAGTTGAATATTTGTGAAAACAACAACGACGCCGCCAAAAACGCCGACACTGTTTTCCTCTGCGTGAAAGCGCTGGACATAAAAAAAGTCCTGACGGAGATCCTGCCGGAGATGAAGAAGGACTGCCATATTGTTTCACTTAACGGTAGCGTGATGTTCAGGCAGATGGATCAGATATGCGGGGGGAGGAAAATATCGAAAATAACCCCAAATATAAACGGCGAGATAAAACAGGCGATTACGCTGGTATCGCATAACGCTTTTGTTGGCGACGGCGACAAAGACGAGCTGAAAAAATTGCTGGAGACTTTCGGTTCTGTCGTTGAGCTACCCGAAGCGGAAACAGGCGTGGGGATGGATCTGACGAGCTGCATGCCCGGATTCATCGCCGCGGTGTTGAAGCTCATAACCGACGAGGCGGTAAAGCATTCGTCGATTCCAAAAGACGACATAATCAAAATGCTTTTGGGCGCCGTGCGCGGCACCGCGAATTATCTTCTGGAAAAAGATGTGACTCTTGAAGAATTGATAAGCAGGGTAGCGACAAAGGGCGGGATCACCGAAGAGGGGACAAAGGTAATAAACGTGAAATTGCCTGAAATAATCAGCGAAATTTTCGCCCGGACACTGGAGAAGCTGAGGGTTACCACGGAAAACGTGCAGAAGGAATTTTAGGTTTCTTGAATTGTGGTTGTGGGTTCCCCTGGGGGTTAAGCGTGAATAAAGGCAAAACCGGCACATTTGCCATATATGTTAATAGAATACTTTTCATGCTTTTGCTTGCCGTGCCGCTCTGTGGGTGCCGGGGGCCGGCAATTATCACTCTAGCCGGTTCGGATTCTGCGGGATTGCGGTTTGACACCCAATACAGGGAATTCGAGAGTACGAAATTCGACCTGGGGTATGGCTCTCTCCTGGGTGTACCAACATACAGGAGTTACATTGACGGATTTAAGGATGCCGAGGTTTCCGGCAGGAATATTGAAATTCTGCCTAACGATATAAACGCCGCTGGTGTAGTGGATTACGCGGGCAGGATAGCGGTGTTGTCGGATGTGGCAAATGATTACATGGAATTCAACGTCCTGATCGATGAAAGCGCGTTATACGAAATAGAGGTGGATTATTATCTCGTTACGGGAAATTCGAATTCGGCAAGGCGCGCGCTCTATATAGACGGCGCGAACCCGTTCGTGGAAAGCGGGGATTTGGTATTCTACCGGTATTTCGAGGATGCGTACGAGCCGATCATCAACAGCCTTGGAGACGAGACCAGGCCGTCGCAGATAGAGATACCCGGCTGGAGGACTACAGGTTTGATGGATACTTCCGGGTTACATTCGGAACCGTTTAGTTTTTATTTTGAAAAAGGCGAGCATACGATAAGGCTTGAGCATACCATGGCGGATATGTATATATCCGCAATCAGGCTGAAAGCGCCAGAAGCAATCAGGCCATATCGCCAGGTACAGGCGGAATACAGGGCCAGGGGATATCAGCCGGTACGGTCAGAGGCGATTGTTTTCCAGGCGGAATCCAGCGCAATTGAGAAGAACGACCCTACCCTCAGGCGTGAGAATGACGGCGACCCGATGATACAGCCGGCGTCCGCCACTACCCGCAAGCTCAACGTCATGGGGGGGTACAGGTGGCGCAAGGGCAATCAGAGCATAATGTGGGAGTTTACAGCGCCGGAAGACGGCTTGTATAAAATGGCGCTGTTTGTGAAGCAGCAATGGGGCGACGGGCTTCCTTCGTTCCGTCAGATTGCGATAGACGGCAGGGTACCATTCGAAGAACTCAAGGAATATAAATTTGAATATGATACCAGGTGGAGCCTGCATGAACTGGGAGATTCCTCTGGCGCGCCTTATGAGTTTTACCTGACCCGTGGCAGGCACACCGTTACCATGACGGTTAAATTCGGGCCGATAGCGGAGATTATCGAATCCCTGAGCAATGATACGCAGGTTCTGTCGGACGCCTTGCTGAGCATAACCATGCTTGCGGGCAGTGCGCCTGATCCGAACTACGATTACCGTTTTTTCGAGAGGATACCCGAGCTTAGGGAAATGCTTGAGTATCTGTCGTACAGCATCGTATATAAATACAACCTAATGTCGTCATTGACGGACGGCAATAACGCCATGGCGAATAACTTCCTCACCATCCGGGCCCAGCTTGAGAACATGATCAGGAACCCTTTCAGCATAGCGAGACGCATGGGCGATTTGACCAGCTCCCAGGAAAGCCTAAGCAACTGGTATCTGCAATTGCAGGAATCGCCGTTGGTAATTGATCGCTTTACGCTGGGCAATCCTGGTGAAAGATGGATTGGCAAAAGGTCCAATGTTTTCCAGAGATTTATCGTGACGATGAAGCTTTTCTTCTCGTCGTTTTTCAAAGATTACGATAATGTTGGCAGCATATTGGCGGATAATATCGAGATAAACGAGACTATTAACGTATGGATTGCGAGAGGGACTGAGTGGGCGGAGGCGATCAAGGAGCTGGCCGATGAGAGTTTTACGCCTAACTCGGGAATAGCGATTAACGTAAATGTACTGCCGGGCTCGCAGCTTAATGCGGGTAATGTAAACGCGCTCATGCTTTCAATAACGTCGGGGAAGGCCCCGGATGTGGCGCTTGGCGTCGATGTTACCTCCCCGGTGGAATTCGCGATAAGGGACGCAGTTTATGACCTCTCGAAAATGCCGGGATTTGAAGAGGTACGGTCAAGGTTCGTGAACGCCCTGTTTACGCCATACGAATACAACGGAGGCGTATTTGCAATACCCGAAACCATGAACTTCAACGTCATGTTCTACCGCAAGGACATATTGCGGCAATATAACATCCCGCTGCCACAGACGAGGCGGCAGTTATACGATCATGTGATGCCCGCGTTATACCAAAACGGATTTGAATACTATCATGGCGGACTGTCAAACTCGGCGGGGGGCAATAAGGATTTTACGCAGTTCATGTTCCAAAACGGCGGAAGTTACTATACAGAGGACGGATATAGATCCGCGCTTGATACGCCTGAGGCATACAGGGCGTTCAAGGAATACACGGAATTATTTACCAACTACGGAGTGCCGGTCGTAGCAAATTTTTACCAGTATTTCAGGACCGGAATAGCCCCCATTGGCATAGGCGATTTTGGCCTCTTCATGCAATTGTCGGTCGCGGCGCCCGAACTTGCGGGTAAATGGGGCATAGCCCCGCTGCCCGGCGTGGAGAAGATCAATTCGGACGGGACAAGTTATATAGACAGGACTGCGGGCTCAATAACAGCCCAGGGCGCAATAATCATGAAGCAGAGTAACAAGCCGGAAGCAAGCTGGGAATTTTTGAAGTGGTGGTCCAGCGAAGAAATTCAGGCGAGGTTTGCGAGGGAAGTAGAAGCGCTCATCGGTGCGGAGGCGCGCTGGAACACGGCGAACAAGAAGGCGTTCGAAAGTTTGTCGTGGAAGTCCGATGACCTCGCGGTTATTGAGGAGCAATGGGTATGGGCGCGGGAAGTTCCTGTAGTGCTTGGGGGATACTTCACGGACAGGCATCTCGCGAATGCGTGGAATACGGTTGTTATCAGCGGCGGGGAAGTAAGGGAGGCGCTTGAAAAAGCGGTCAAGGATATTAACCGCGAACTCAGGATGAAGCAGGAAGAATACGGGGTAATTATAAATGGGAATTAATCCGACTGCTTTTAAGCGATTTATGAAAAAATATTGGGTGGGGTACCTTTTCCTGCTGCCCTTCCTTGTATTGTTTTCGATATTCGTGGTTGCGCCGGTGTTATACGCTGCATACTTAAGCTTTACCGATTATAATATGCTACAGCCCGCGAAGTTCGTCGGCTTTAATAATTACAGATTGCTTTTGCTTGACGACGAGGTATTCCTGACGGCAATATCGAATACGGTAAGTTTTGCAATAATAGTCGGGCCGTTTGGCTACATAATGTCGTTCTTCGCAGCGTGGGTCATCAACCAGTTAAAATTGAGGAGGGGGTTCGCGTTGGCGTTCTACGCTCCCTCGATTACAAGCGCGACCGCCATGTCTACAGTGTGGCTGGTTATTTTTTCCAGCGACAGACGCGGTTACTTAAATAACATATTGCTTAATATCGGGATGATAGACAGTCCCATATTATGGAACACGGATCCGGCTCATATATTAACGGTAATCAGGATTATACAATTGTGGATGAGCATGGGTACCGGATTCCTGGTATTCCTGGCAGGATTGCAAAATATACCGAGGTCGTATTATGAGGCGGCGGAAATAGACGGGCTTGAGAACAAGTTCCAGGAACTTATCTATATTACTTTGCCGCTTTTGAAACCGCAGTTGTTGTTTGGCGCGATTAACTCGATAGTATCGTCTCTCGGTGTCTTCGACGTGGCGGTCGCGGTAGCCGGTATGCCAAGCCCGAATTACGCGGGGCATACGATAGTGGCGCACCTGTACGACTATGCGTTTATTCGTTTCCAGATGGGTTATGCGTCATCCGTAGCGGTGGTATTGTTCATCATGACATTCCTCCTGGGCAGGATTGTGATGAAACTGTTGTCTTCAAAAGGCGAGTAAAGGAGATATGGATATATGCTGAAAATCAGGTGGTTCGGGGGGCAATGGATATATATTACTTTACCACAGGTATTTTTGTATACATTCATGCTCATCCTGGTCGCGTTCACCTCGCTGCCTTTGGTGTATCTCGTCTCGACGGCTTTTAAACCGTTGCATGAATTGTTCCTGTTCCCGCCAAGGTTTTTTGTCAGGAACCCTACGACCAAGAATTTCTCGGATCTGTTGATATCGCTTGGAAGCTCGACTGTCCCGTTTACCAGGTATGCATTTAACAGCATACTGGTCACGGTTACGATAGTGTTTCTGACGGTATGGGTATCATCGCTCGGTGCGTATTCGTTGGTTAAGTTCAAGCCTCCTGGCTCAAAAGTATTGTTCAGTATAATCATCATGGCGCTNATGTTCTCGCCGCATGTTACGCGAATACCCAGCTACATGGTNATTAACAGCCTGGGGTTGATCAACACATACCTTGCCCTGATATTGCCGAATATAGCGGTGGCTTACAATATATTTCTAATGAAGCAATTTATTGAACAATTCCCCGACGAGCTGCTTGAGGCGGCGAGAATAGACGGCGCGGGTGAATTCCGCATATTCCTTACGATGGTCATGCCGGCTCTTACGCCTGCCTGGTCCACCCTGATTGTGTTTTCGTTCGTGGCGAACTGGAACGATTATTTTTCGCCGCTTATCTACGTGACCAGCCAGGCGATGAAGACATTGCCGCTTGCGCTGCAGACGATCGCGGGAGGCGCGGGCGTCATCAATATAGGCCGCGCGGGCGCGGTCGCCGCCGCGACATTCGTNATGACAATACCCACCGTAATTATTTTCGTTATCATGCAGGCAAAGGTTATGGAAACCATGGTGTATTCCGGGATCAAGGAGTAAGGTATGGGTAGATTTTGCTTTATATTCGCGGTGGCATTATTAATTGCGGCGATGCCAGTGGGCGTGTATGCCGATACGGAAGTGGATTACGTGACGGGCAATACGCGCTACAGGCTGCCTGTTCCCAAGGCGTATAATGTCACCAGGGTCATTAACAACATCGGCGGGTATGCCGGTGAGAATAATTTCCTCCGTACTCCACAAGATCTGTTCGTGGATGGCTCTGATAATTTGTACATCGTGGATACCGGGCTGAACCGGATCATCAGGATGGAGACTGATGGTTTTACGACGGTCCGCGTATACAGAAGCCCCGATGAGACGGAGTTTAACACGCCCTCCGGTATCTTCGTGGATGGCATTGGCGGCTTATACGTGTCGGATACCAGGAACAACAGGATAGTGCATATGTCCGCGGAAGGGGAGCTGATTGGATTAATCGTTAATCCGGAATCTTCGGTTACAGGAGCTGCGCCGTTTACCCCTACAAAGCTCGTACTAAGCCCCACCGGATACTTATATGTGCTTCGCGGTGAAAATATAATGGCGATAGACGGCAATAACGGGTTTAGGGGACTATACGGCCAGACCAACATAGGTTTCAGCCTGAGTGAAGCCATAACAAGGTTGTTCGCTTCGGATAGGCAGCGGTTATTTATGACGAGAAGGCTCGCTTCTTCTTACGTGAATTTGACACTGGGCAGTGACGGAATGATATACGCCACCAGTATGGATCGCGTGGAAGGTGAAGTAAAGAAGCTTAATTCGATAGGCAATAATATCTACCGTAAATACAAGACAATCGGCAACACGTTTACGAATCTTATTACGGACTTTATAAACAAGAATATTCTCAAGTCCGTGGTCGCGGGAAATACTTTCAAATTTGGCGAATATTTTGATCTGGACTATAACTATAAAGAACCGATATTTACCGACATCTGCGTGGATAACGATGGAATAGTATCCGTATTGGAAGAAAGCGGCATGATATACCAATATGATCAGGAAGGCCAGATGCTGGTCGCGTTTGGCGGCAGGGGAGAGCGGGTGGGAACGTTCTCCCGTCCAACCTCAATAGCGGTTGACAGCAAAGGCAGGATATATGTGCTGGACGGCGCGAATAACAATGTCCAGGTATTCACACCTACGGAATTTATCACCCTGGTACATCAGGCGACGACAGAATATTCATTGGGAAATTATGAGGAATCATATACGTTATGGAAAAAAGTTTTGGAGATAGACGAGAATTATGAGCTTGCCCATGCCGGTATCGCGAAAACCTACTATAAGCAGGGAAAGTATATAGAATCCATGGAAGAAAGCAAGCTTGTAAGGAACAGGGACATATACACAAAGTCATTTGACGAATATAAATACGAGGTATTAAGGGCAAACTTCGTGCTTATCGTGTTCATTGCCATATTCATAATTATCGCGGCAGCGGTATTCATGGCAGTGACGATGAGAGGTTCAAAGAAGGCGTATTGGGATTTTATTACCAAAAAGACGATGGGTATTTGGGACGGAATCAAGTTTTCGTATAACGTCCTGTGGCATCCGGTTGATACGCTGGAAGCGGTAAGGTACAACAAGGCGGCGATTAACCTGAAGGTATCCCTCATACTCATGGCAGCGGCGTATGTGGTAAGGATAGCCTATATTTACAGAGTACATTATCCGCTGGCGTCGATTGAGCTGGAGGACGCGAACGTAGTATTCGAGGCGTTCAAATTATTCATAATACCGGTAACGTGGGTGCCCGCCGCATTTGCCGTATCAAGCATATCGGACGGCGAGAGTAAATTCCCGGAGATATTCTTTACGGCTGCATTAGCGTTATTTCCTTTCATCCTGATTAATACGCCGCTTATGTTCATATCCGGCGTCATGTCAAAAACACAGCAATCATGGTATGGCGCATTTTCGTTTATCGTCTATATATGGATGTTTATCATATTTTTCCTGTCCATGAAGATACTTAATGGGTATACATTCGGTAAGACTGTCAAAATGATATTGGGTACGGCGTTTATGATGTTCGTCATATGGCTGATTGCGGGGTTGTTTTATATTCTGCTTGCGAGGTTTGGCCAGTTTGCGGCCGGTGTGATCACTGAATTCAGGTTAAGCGTATTATAAGGGGAAGGAGACGAGGTGTGAACAGGAATATAAAAGCTTTTTTTGATTGGGAGAATCTAAAGCTTTTTATTAAAGAAAGAATTGGGCTTTTTATATTCATTATTGTCTCAGTTATCGTGATTTTATGGGGGTATGTAAGCATTAGCAGGCTGCGTAGCAGCGCCGGCAGGCGTGTTGTGGAATATGTTCCCAGGGAGGCGAATGTTGACTTCGACAATGCCGGTGAATATATTAACATTGCCGAAACAGATGATCTTGCGCTTCTTTTTAACGGATCCAGGGGTTCCATATGGGTGTACGACAAGGCGACCGATTATATGTGGAAGGGAATCGCTGATACGGATGTCTATCCGGAGATGGACAGGCTTAACAGGTTATGGGAAGCCTATCTGCAATCAATGGTTTTCATGACATTTAACAACACAAATGTGAGGGACGGCACTCCCGCAAACTTATACAGCAACACGGATTGCGATTATATCACCTATGAATATATAACCGGCGGGGTGTCCGTGACATACGGATTTACGGCTTATGGCCTGTTTTTGACGGTCGAATATATGCTTGAAGATGAATTGGTAATCAGAATTCCGGGGAATAAATTAATAGAAGAATCCACGTATGTATTCAACATGATCGAGCTTATGCCGTTCTTTGGCGCGGCAACGAATGACATTGACGGGTATATGTTCTACCCGGACGGCTGCGGCGGCATTACCAGATACGCCAATTATACCGAACGCGCCAGCAACCCAAACAGGGGTATATGGAGTACGTTCTCCAGCAGGAGAGTTACGTTTGAGGATATACAGAATTATGAAAGAAACGCCGCGGCCATGCCGGTATTTGGCATTAAAAATGACAATAACGCCGTGCTTGCGGTATGTACCGAGGGCATGGAGGACATAGGGATAACCGCGTATCCGTCGGGAACGACGATTAACCTGAACATTAACCGCATTGGTTTTGAAATGTACATGAGGAATATTTTCTATATTGACCTTTATAACGTTACCGGCGACTCGGGCGTGACCAATTCCAGAACGGTGCAGCGGTTCGACAGGAACCTTACGCCAGGCGACAGGGAGCTCAGGTATTTCTTCCTGAGGGGGGACAGGGCCAATTACAGCGGCATGGCGGACACCTACCGCAATTACCTCCTTGAATCGGGCCAGTTGAAAAAGGCCATCAATGATGGCGATACGTTGCCCCTTGCGCTGACGATGCTCATGGGGGTGACCAGGGAATCAATGATATTTGACGAATTTGTCAAGATGACCAATTTTAAGGAAGTTGAGGAGATATTGCATACATTTAACAGGCAGGGAATCACCGACATACATACCGTACTTGATTCGTGGCAGAGGAACGGGCAGAGTTTTCCGTTTTACTGGCCGGCGGCAAGCCAGTTGGGCGGCGGAAACGGACTTGAGGATTTAAATGAATTTGTCAAAACAAATGCCGGCAACAGGGTATACCTTTCGAATGACTTCGTATACGCCAACGACAGGACGAATGGTCTCTCGAAAGGATTTTCGACGACGAGGGACATTGTGTATGACGGTGTGGAACTTGCTGTTACGGAAGGATATAACACGCTATGGTATTTACTTAATCCGCAGGTTTCGTATAACAACAGCGTTGACTTCCTGGATAAACTGTCAAAATACGATCGAATAGGCGTAGGGCACCAATATCTAACCCGTTATGTGTATCCTGATTACAATACGTACAATGACCGTGGCGCGTTTACCAGGAGGCAGACGGTAGCGAAGTGGAAGGAGATTCTGCGGGCGGTTGTGGACGACAACAGGCCCCTCGCGTCGGATGGGTATAATCAATATGTCTATGAAAGCGCGGAATATATATACGATATAAGCGAGCGCACCTTTGGATTGTCGATTACCGACGAGGCTGTCCCGTTCGTGCAGATGGTTTTGTCGGGCCTGATTCCCTATTCTACGGGCAGGGGCAATCTCTCCTATGACCTTGACATACAGAAATTAAAATGGATTGAGTTCGGCTCGCTGCCTTCCTTCATATTGACATACGAGAATACCGTTAATCTAAAGAATTCGGGCTATGACCATATATTTACTTCCACGTTCAGGGTATGGGAAGAGAGGATAGTTGATACATATAATGAGTTCAGGGAGAATTTCCAGCCGATCTATGGCAGGCAGATGACCTGGCACGAACGCATTGAAGAGGGCGTGGTATGCGTGGAATATGAAAACGGCATAAGGATACTGCTTAACTATAACGAGCAGGCGCGGACGGTTGACGGGGTAAGCATACCTGCCAAGGGTTATGCTATACTTAACGGATAAAGGAGCGGCTAGATGGGAAAGAGGATTGAGCTGCCGTGGTTGAGCCAGGGACGCATACGGTGGCCAGTATCCAAAATGGAAAAAAAACTGTTCACCACCGTCCTTGGATTCACGGCATTGCTCGGATTGTCTTTTTTCGAGTGGATATATGTCGCCGCAAATACTTATTCGAGGAACAGGCGGATAAGCTTTAACCTGTTTTCGTATCAGTATAATTCAATAATAATAAAGAATTTTTTCTCTTTCGAAGAATATAATCTTGTTAATACCGGCGGATATGGGGTATTGGTATCGTTAGCCTACATACTGCTTGTATTCCTTATCCTGTCTTTTGCCATACTTGCGGTGTCGATAATTTTTCAGGTGAAAAAGAAGGAAAAGCCCGGCACTGTTCTTGCCTATGCGGGATTTGGCCTGGCGGCGGCGGTCATGGCGGCGCTCTTCCTCACTGTATGGCAGGCCGATAGCAGGATACGCGACATAACCAATAATACCATCGGCATGCCCCTCAATGTTTCATATTTTGCGATTGCCGCCGTGGCGGTTATAATCGTATCGATATTATGCCTTGTCGCCACGCTGCCCATGACGCTGACGACAAAGGATAAATTAAAGGGGCTCGTGTTCGTGAGTCCGTTCATAGTAGGCGTAATATTATTTTTTGCCTATCCGATATTTCTGTCGCTAAGGCTGAGCTTCGGCCATCTGGATAACATCATAGGGCTTAAGATATCCAACGCAAAGCCTTTTTATGAGAATTACCTCCGGGCGTTCGTTTTGGATACCGAATTCCTGCCGCTGTTTTTACAGATTATCAGGGATACAATGGTCAACTTTCCCCTGACGATAGTCTTGTCACTTGTAATAGCGATTTTGATCAACAGGGACATCAGGGCGAAAGGCCTGTTTCGCGTCATCTTCTTCATACCGTTCCTGCTGGGTACGGGGGAGCTTATGAGGCAATTGCTTAACCAGGGCGTTGACATGAAGGTTCTTTCCATCACGGACGGGCGCATAATACCCTACAACATCCTCAATTATTTCGGTGGCACGGTAGTGGACGCGGTACAGACCATACTTGGCCTCATAGTCAAGGTGCTGTGGGGATGCGGGGTTCAGATACTGCTGTTTCTGACGGCGCTGCAGAGCATCTCGCCGGCGCTTTATGAGGCGGCGAAGATAGACGGAGCTACGGAATGGGAAGTATTCTGGAAGGTTACGGTGCCAATGGTTTCGCCCATGTTATTGCTTAACATTATTTATACAATAGTGGATTCTTTTACAAATGTGACCAATCCCATGCTAGACTATATAAATACCTTTGGGTTCAGAAGGGCGGAGTTCACATACGCGGCGGCGATGGGCTGGATATACTTCGCGTTCGTGGGATTGCTGGTCGCCATCGTGTTCGCGGGAATGAAAGGCTATATGCACACCAATGAAGTTGAGGAGGTGAAAAAGCGTGTCAGGAAAAACCGAAAGATTTTCACAATCGAATCAAAGAAAAAACGCGCTTATTGATACCGGCCATGACGGCAGGCAGAATGAAAAAGCGCGGATACTCTTTAGAAGGTTAAAACATACTTTTACCACCGTCTCAGGTTACAGCCAGATCCTCATGAGCGCCGCGATGTACCTGCTGCTGATTGGGCTGTCGTTCGTGTTTCTGTTCCCGTTCCTGTATATGCTGGTAACTTCAGTGATGTCGAACACCGACCTCAACAACCCAGCCGTGCAATGGATTCCCTCGGAGATAAAATTCGAGAATTATTTCATAGCGGCTAACCTCCTGAACCTGAATATATACGCGTGGAATTCATTGCAGGTAACGGTATTGGCGTCGATTGGCCATGTGCTTTCCTGTTCGTTCATAGGGTACGGATTCGCGAGGTTCAACTTTCCGTTCAAGAAGCTGCTCTTTATGTTCGTGATCCTTGCGTTCATAGTGCCCGTACAAACGCTCATCGTGCCGCTGTACCTGACTTTCACAAGGTTTAAATGGCTGAACACGTATCTGCCGTTAATAGTCCCTACGTTCTTCGGGTTCGGGCTGAAAGGTGCGTTATATGTGTTCATATTCAGGCAGTTTTTCCTTACGCTCCCGAAAGACTTGGAAAACGCGGCGAAAATAGACGGTTGCGGATTTATGCGTACATACTGGCAGATACTGTTCCCGCTCGCGCAGTCCGCGCTGGTGGTGGTGCTCGTGTTGTCGGTGGTGTGGCACTGGAATGACTT
>JGI24698J34947_10000203_pt1 | contig 24142 bp, 14 predicted proteins | sample TergutMp193P3_FD_34947 | JGI IMG/M metagenome (IMG submission 34947) | reverse complement strand
AAAACCGTGCCGACGTTTTTCTTCAATGCCGACATGCCGAACAGGTTCATTTCCACATTCGGAAGGAAATTAGGCGCAAAGAAAGTAAACCCTTCAATATGGTCCGGGTGCAGGTGGGTAAAGAAAATATTCAATCTATTTATACACTTGCCGGAGAGGATATCGGGCAGAATCTTCTTCCCGGCTTCAATTATGCCAATACCCGCGTCAATAAAAAGCGGTACTGCCGTTCCGTCCTTGAGTTCCTTTGTGAACATCACGCAAGCGGTTCGGCCGCCGTATTTCATCATTCTTGCATCCGGAACAGGGTAACTGCCCCTGACCCCAAAAAACGTAATTTTCACGCGGTATCCTTTTACCCGCCCTCCAAAAAGAGCGCAGATTTTGAACTGTGGATACTATATATCTCCCCCGGATATTTGTCAATAATTCATTGGTGACTGACACCTCCTATACATCACTGGCAAGCTGTCTGTAGACGCTGGCCGATAGCCCTACAAATACAAAAACCTCACAGAGTCCAAGCAGGAACGTGACAAAGTTTATAAAGGCGCCCAGGGCGCCGCCGGACAGGTCGCCGATATACAACAGAAAAGAGTGTACGATACCAAAAATAAAGGCGGTGAGGAAATAGACGCCAAACATCCTCCACTTGTTTCCATAGGTAAGGCTGTTACTCAACGCAAGTGAATCGATTGGGCTTTTCCCTTTGTCGATAACCAGAAGCAGCGCGAGGCTCCACGCGAGTCCAATAACAATGCCGGGAACTATAATGAAGATGAATCCCACGCCGACACCCAAAGCGATTAAGCCGCCGGTAAGAAAAAACTCCCCCATGTATTTCCGGTATTTGGGATCAAATATCTCGGTAAAAGAAATGGCTTCCCCCCTGCTGGCTTTTGAGACAACACCCACCGAAAGGCCGATAGTCGTTCCCACATTCAGATAGGGAACCCACACGGTCAAAACCCAAAGCACGACATTTACCAGAATTGGCCCGATATTCTTTATGCCAATCTCGATCCCATCTTTAAGTGTAGCGCCGATATCCAGCTTTTTTACCTCAGCCACGTTAGACATAATTTCCCCCTAAAAATTTTTTATTTAAGGTTATACTTAAATTAAACAAATGTAAAGAACGTTTTAGCCATACGAGTGTCAACCACCTTTCCAGACCGTTGAAAATTTGGTGACTTTCACCTCGCTGTTTAATTCCACTTACCATTAGTAAAGGTATAAGTCTTTGCTGCCTTACCGCCGTTGTTATAAAAATCATAAAAACCAGGGGGGAATGCGTCACTATTATGAATTATTACATTTGCCCCAATTTCAATGCTGGTCAGCGGGTTGCTGTTAAACGCATACATCCCAATGGTGGTAACGCTGCCGGGGATGGTAATAGTGTCCAGTTTATTGTTTCTAAAAGCGCCATATTCAATAGTTGTAACGCCGTTGGGGATGGTAACACTGGTCAGTTTGTTGTCGCTAAACGCATACATCTCAATAGTTTTAACACCGCCAGGGATGATAACACTTTCCAGTTCGTTGTCGCTAAACGCGCCATATTCAATAGTTGTAACGGTGCTGGGGATGGTAACATTTTTCAGTTTGTTGTGGCTAAACGCGTGCATCCCAATGGTTGTAACGTTGTTGGGAATGGTAACACTTTTCAGTTCATTGCCGCTAAACGTGTATGGCAAAATTGAGGTCACTCCGGCAGGGATGGTAATGTTGGTCAGTTGGTTGTTGTAAAACGCTTCGCTCCCAATGAAGGTAACTGTGTTGGGGATAATAATATCAACGGTCAAGTTGTTGTTGGCAAACGCGCCGTAATCAATAGTTGTAACGCTGTTGGGGATGGTAACATAGGTGAGTTGTTTGTTGCTAAACGCCAGATTCCCAATAACTTTTACATATTTTCCGTCTATCATCTGAGACGGTATTGCTACATTCTTACTGGTTCCGATATAGCCGCTAATGGTAACTGTCGTTGAGGTGGTTTCGATAACAGTAAATGGTGAAGTAACGATAAGACTCCCGGCGGATAAGCCTGCGGCGGCGTTCCAGCCTTCGGCCGCATCCACATCAAAAGTAACGGCGTGCATCCCGACTGTCTGCGGTATCGCTGTGCTGCTGCCATATTTTATGCTGCTTATCACGCCGGGAGATTTGGCGGGTTTCGGCGTTATGGTAACCGTTGTAATACCAGGCCAATTAATGGACGTAATACCAGATGGAATAGAGGACGGAATACTTTCCCACATCTGGTACAAATTGCCAAAAATGTAATCACTTGCGACAGGGGTTTGGTTGCCAACGATAAGAATCCCGGCGGATAAAGCGCCTGTAGAGGTTTCAGCGGGGTACCAACCCGAAGCCGCCGCCACATTGAAAGTTACGCAATATGTTCCGATTTTCTGCGGTGGATTTTCACTCTCGATCCTATTGTAAAAAATTTTTATCTTGCCGGTCGATTTGCCGCTTCTCGGCGTTATTGTAACCGGCGTAACACTATTTGCCGTCTGGTTCAAATTGCCGAAAGTGTAATCACCGGCAACCGGGGTTTGATTGCCGCCGCTGCTTGATGGAGTAACGACAAGCGTTCCGGCCAATAATCCACTTGCGGCGTTCCAGCCCGAAGCCGCCGCCACATTGAAAGTTACGGTATAAGTTCCGGTTGTCTGGGGGATTGTCGCCGACCCATTGTACAGTACCGTTCTCGCACCGGGAGATCTGCCGCTTTCCGGCGTTATTATAACGGGCGTAACACTCCTTTCCATCTGATTCAAATTGCCGAAAGTGTAATCAACCACGGCCGGAGTTAGATTGCCGCTTGGTGGAGTAACGACAAGGTTTCCGGCTGATAAACCTGTCGCGGCATTCCAGCCCGAAGCCGCCGCCACGTCAAAGGTTACGGCGTAGGTTCCTGCCGCAGTGGGGAGTGTAGTAGAGCCATCGTAGAAAATCGTGACAGTGCCGGGTGATTTACCGCTATTCGGCGTTATTGTTACCGCCGTAACATTCCCTGCCGTCTGGTTCAAATTACCGAAAGTGTAATCGCCTGCAATCGGAGTTTGATTATTGTTTGAAGTAACAACAAGGTTTCCGGCGGATAAGCCTGTCGCGCCGTTCCAGCCCGAAGCCGCCGCCACATTGAAAGTCACGGCATAGGTTCCGGCTGTCTGCGGTGGAGTGGTACTAATGCTATAAATTGTACCGCCGGTCCCCTGGTAATAAATAGTTCTCGCGCCGGGCGATTTGCCGCTTTTCGGCGTTATTATAACCGCCGTGACGCTTCCGGCAGTTTGACTCATATTGCCGAAAGTATAATCACCGGAAACAGGGGTTTGGGTGGATCTAATAGAACCGGTTGGGGAATAACAAGAGAAATAAAAAGCGGCAATTCCAAAAACGAGCAATATGGAGAAAAAACCGCGCACTTTTCCCTTCACGCCAAAATCCTTTGAAAGGTGATTGATATGATGGCCCCCCTGCCGCCTTTTTAACCTTTCAGTAAAATAATCACTAGATTATACCTAAATTATAGTATAAATACTAAATTTCGCAATACAAAATGAAGTTAAAAGTGAGTGACTAAGCTTTTCCTTTTTAATCAAGGGAATAAGAAAGCAGGGGGGCAAGGGAATAAGGGAACGCGTAGTATGAAAAGAGCGCTTGTTATTATCACGCGCCGATTACAAACCAGACGCACCCTACTCCCTTACTCCCTTTTTACCCTACTCCCCTAATTCTTCGAGATCTGAATCACCCGCTGTTGGGCTTCGGCTCTCTTGCCGATCTCCAGGGAAAGGATGCCGTTCTTGAAAGAAGCGGAAATCGCCTCGGGGTTGGCATTCTCGGGCAGCCTGAAGGAGCGGCTGAAGGAAGTATAGCTGCGTTCGCGGATCAGGTAGTTTCCCTCCTGGCCCCCTTTGTCGGCATTCTCGCCGTTCTTTTCTTCCGCCTTTCTGGAGCTGATGATGAGGTTATTCCCGTCAAGGCGAATCTCGATGTCCTTCTCGTCAAAGCCGGGAAGGTCGGCTTCAAGGATATAACCTTTTTCGTTTTCGCGGACATCCACCGCGGGAACGCGGCTGAAAATCTTGTCCGACGGATTGATGAAATTGTCCCCAAAGAAGGACTCCATGTAGCGGTCGAAATCGCTCAAGGCATTCTCAAGAACTCTGGGACGATAAAGGCTGACAGTTTTCATATTCTTTCTCCTCTTTAACAGTTCGACGGTTTATTTTCCAGACCCGGCCCCGGGACCTTTAAGGAAACCCTGGGCTGACAGCCCATAACAGCGACCAGGTTCTGGTTACTCCCGCCAACACTAAAAATGCAGCAAATTCCATGCCAACTTAAGAGAAATTATGAAAAAACATCGCTCAGAGGCACAGGAACACAGGGAAAACGAAAAAGAAACCTCGCACAGAGGCACAAAGGCACAGAGGAAAACGGAAAATTTATGGATTATCCCTGAATTTTTGCGTCTTTGTGTGTTTTTATATTAAATTTTATCTATTCTCCGTGTCCCTGTGCCCCCGTGCGAGGTCTTTTGAAATTAAGTGGGTCATTTTGACACACTTGTGCTTTTTTAGGGTTTTTTGTGGGTCATTTTGACCAGGTGTTTTATTACCTTGCGAAATCCCGAACAACAAGGCATAATGTGTTTACCAATGATAGCAAGCCAGGAAGAAGCACTTTACGATTTTCTCGATAACACCAAAGGCGCCTTTGATCTGGATGAAGTGGTTTCCTTCATCCGTCCCCTTGATCCCAGACGGCCAAACCGCCTGGCCGCGGAAGTGGACGCCTTTATCAATTCGCGAAACCTTGCCTTCCAGGCGGGGCCAAAGCGCTGGATATCCCGGAGAGGTTTTTTTGAACCGCTTCCTTTTGTCATCAGCCCGTCCCGGCTGGAATTGGTAAACGGCATCCTCATCCCCGGACACCGCTGCGTCCCCTTCGCCAACGCCGGCCTTCTGCCGCAAGAGTATACCTTTTTTTGGCACGGCTCGCAGGTTCCCTTCACCACGACCGAGGGCCCTCCTGAAGAATTTTATCCATTCTACAGCATTTTTGGCGAGGAATACGCCCCGCAGTATGTCGCCAGGGACAATTCCGAAAACGAAAACGCCTTTAACAGCGACCCCTACGAAGATCCCCCGGAAGTATCGATAAAGACCCTGGACATGCGGAACATCTACAGGGAGACGGCTTTCGTGCCGGGAGACCGCTTTGTGGTTCAAACCATGGACTGGAAGCTGGGAAACTTCAACCTCGAAAAGGCCGGCAAGGACGAATGGAAAGACGCCGATCTTGAGGCGTGGTTTTTGGCCGCCGAGAAGGGGTTTGAGGAATCCTTCAGCAAACTGGGGCCGGCTTCATGCACGGAAGAGCAGATCGCCTACGCCTACTGGTACGGCGACGCGAGGATGCGGGAAGTCCCCGCGTATTCGCTTGAGGATTATCTCTACAAAAAAACCAGCAAGGTTGAAACCGCGGCCTACGGCATCGAGACCCGCTTCTGGTATGCGGGCAGGGAAATCCCCGACTGCAATGAACTGGACGCGTATAATACCCGTCCCGATAAAACCCCCGTCGAGGAGATACTAACCAGGCTGAAGATCCCCGTTTCCGAATACGTGATCCAGGCCTATGTCCGCGATTCGCTTTACCGTGAAGGCGGAGATGAAGAGCTTATAATGAGAAGGCTCGTCCCCCCCCGTGTAGAGATTGAAAACCGGGACAAAAAATTCCTTAGGGAATATATCGGGAGCGTGCTTGACGAATTTCGGGAGTTCTATAACATTTTCACCGACAAGAAGATGGGGCCCATCCGCCAGAGGGCCGGAGAACTGCATACGGCGGTCGTCGAGCTTGTCGTAAGGCTCTGCAAGAGGGATATCGACACGTCCTGGCTTCCCCGGCACACCTTCATCATTCTTTCCCAGATACAGAGCCACACTGCCGCCGTGATGGAAGACCTGGATTCCGACGGCAATTTCCCCGAAGCCGAACTTGAGGCCCTGGATAATTCACTGGACAGCATGATTGAAACTTATGAAGACATGAAGGAACTCATCGACGACGCTCTGGGCAGTTTCAGGCGCAATAAACTCTCGGTGATTCGGGGCGGGGCCGTATCGGACAAGATCACCGAAAGACTCGTCCAGTTGAGTATCGGCGGGACCGATGTTTGGCGCAGGATTATTATCGATGAAAACCGCACCCTCGCGGAACTTCACAAGATCATCCAGACAGTTTTCGGCTGGCGCAATACACAGCCGTTCAGGTTCGGTGATAAAAAAGAATACGATACGAATACAAGGATCGGAGAACTCCAGGTCTCCAACACCGTTGAACTGCTCTATGAATACGGGACAAAATGGACAGTTAAGATTATGATACTGTCACGGCAGGAGACGCCCGCGAAGAGACCCGTTCGCTGCGTGGCCGGTTCGGGAGCGGCCCCGCCGGAATTTGTCGCCGGCCCGGTGAAGTTCAGAAGGCTCGTTTCGGCGCTGGAAAGCGGGAACGATATGGAACGGCTCGGCGCGAGGCAGGAATTGGGCACGGATTTCGTTCCCGGTGATTTTAATCTGGACGCCTGCAACAGGAGCCTCAGCGCCGGTCCCAACTGGAGCGGAAATTAAAGAAGGAAATGATATGGACGAAACAAACGACGGACTTGCGGAACTTATGAAGCGCGGCGGGATCTACCGGGGCATAGCCGGGGCAACTCCCAGGGAAGTTCTGGACGCGTTTGTCAAGGCCCTTCCGTCTGTTCTCCCGATACCCGCGAATACCCTGCTGCAGGCGGTTCTGGAACGGGAAGAACTGATGCCAACCGGCATAGGCGGGGGGATCGCGCTCCCCCATCCGAGAAATCCCCTTGTCTCCTCGGAAGCAAAACAATTCGCGGCGCTGGCCTATCTCGACTCTCCCGTTAACTGGAATTCGCTTGACGGAAAGCCGGTGGAGACATTACTGCTGATTGTTTCGGCTTCGGCAAAAACCCATCTTCGCGTATTATCTGAAATAAGTTATTTCAGCCGCGAGGAAAATTTCCGAAAGCTGCTCAGGGAACGCGCTTCCCTGGAGGAATTGCTGCTCTATATAAGTGAAACCGAAAAAAACTGGAGGAGAAAACCATGATGGACGAAAAAGTTTTGGAAAAGATAGCGCTTTCGGTGAGGACGCTGGCAATGGACGCCATACAGAAGGCAAATTCCGGACATCCCGGCATGGTAATGGGAGCCGCCGAGTTAGGCGCTATGCTCTACGGAGAAATACTCCGCCACGATCCCTCGGATCCGAAATGGCCCGACAGGGATCGTTTTGTGCTTTCGGCTGGACACGCTTCCATGTTTCTTTACTCCCTGCTCCACCTTTCAGGCTACGCCGATATGACCCTCGACGCGCTCAAGTCGTTCCGCCAAATTGGTTCACCCGCGGCCGGCCATCCCGAATACGGCGCCTCCGGGGGCATCGAGATGACGACCGGCCCCCTGGGTCAGGGACTCGCGACCTCGGTGGGCATGGCCGTCGCCGAGACAATGCTCGCGGCAAGGTTCAATACCGGTAAGCGCAAAATCGTCGATCACTACACGTATGCGCTTTCGGGCGATGGCTGCATGCAGGAGGGCGTCTCCGGAGAGGCTTCTTCCCTGGCCGGCCACCTCGGCCTCGGCAAGCTCATCGTCTTCTACGATTCCAACAAGATCACCATCGACGGCCCGACGACCCTTTCCTTCACCGAGAATGTCGCCAAACGCTACGAAGCTTACGGCTGGCAGGTCCTTTCCGGCTCAATGTACAATTTCGACGAGATCGCCCGCCTGATTTCACAGGCAAAAGCCGAAACGAAAAAACCCAGCCTTATAATTCTGACTTCCGTTATCGGCAAGGGCGCACCTAATAAACAAAACACGGCGGAAGCGCATGGCGCACCGTTGGGGATGGAAGAACTCGTCGCGGCGAGAAAGGCGCTTGAGGTCCCGAATCCGGAAGGGGGCTTCGATTTTTACATCGCCCCCGAAGCCGCCGCCTTCTTCAAAGCAAAACGCGAAGAATGGAAGAAGACGCGGGAAGCCTGGCTTGCGGAATTTGACGCCTGGGCAAAGGAGAACCCTGATAAAAAAAAGGAATGGGACGACTTTCACTCGGGCAAGGCCGCGAAGGCAGCCCTGCCCTCTTTCGCCGCCGGAGAAAAGATCGCCACCCGCGCGGCCGGCAACAAAGCCCTGGCCGCGATAGCCGCCGTTAACGCGAACCTGGTGGGCGGCTCGGCGGATCTCAAAGGGCCCAACGCCGTCGGCATTCCCGGCGCAGCGGTCTATTCGGCCTCTGAGCGCGGCGGCCGCTATTTCCACTTCGGCATCAGGGAATTCGCCATGGCGGCCATTGCCAACGGAATTTCGCTTCACGGGGGCTTCCGTTCGTTCTGCGCCACCTTCATGGTTTTTTCCGATTATCTCCGGCCGGCCCTGCGCCTCTCCGCCCTGATGAAGCAGCCCGTGATTTACGTGCTCACCCACGATTCGATCTTTGTGGGGGAGGACGGGCCGACCCATCAGCCGGTTGAGCACCTGGCCGCCCTCAGGGCCATCCCGAACCTTGCCGTGCTTCGCCCTGCCGACGCGGAAGAAACCGCCGAGGCCTGGGCCATGGCCATGGAACGAAACGACGGCCCCACGGCGCTGGCATTGAGCCGGCAGAATATCGCGGTCTTCACAAAAGACGATCCCGGCTGGAAGAATAAAATACGTCAGGGCGCTTACGTTGTCAAAAAAGCCGCCGGTCCAATCGACGCGGTGATTATCGCCACCGGTTCCGAGGTAGGGCTCGCCCTGGAAGCCGCCGTCCTTTCGGGCAAGAGCGTGCAGGTAGTATCAATGATAAGCCGCGAGCTCTTCACTTCACAAAGCGAGGCCGTCAGGAACGGCGTTATTCCCCCCGGCACGCGGACCTTCGTTTGCGAAGCGGGCATATCACAGGGCTGGGAACGCTGGGCGAAGCCGGAAGACATACTCTCCATCGAACGCTTCGGCGAATCCGGTCCTGCCGAGAAAGTCGCAGAGCATTTGGGACTGACCGCGAAGGCCCTTGCGGAACTCATTAAAGCGGCAAGAGGCGCCGTATGAGCAGCACGATTGCATTGTCCTGTGAACAGTATACCTGGCGTGATTATGAAACATGGGAAGAGAATTTTCGGTGTGAATTGATCGATGGTATTGTATATATGATGGCGCCCCCAACAATAAGCCATCAGGATATTGTCGGAACGATATACTCTGAACTGCGAGCCAAGTTGAAGGGCAAGAAGTGTAAGCCCTTTGTATCTCCAATAGGAGTCAGGTTATTTCCATCTAAAGATAAGACTGACAGAGATGTCTTGCTGCCGGATGTTATTGTAGTTTGCGATGAGTCCAAACTAACGAATGACGCGGCTTGCGAGGGGGCTCCTGATGTTGTATTTGAAGTACTGTCACCATCTACCAAGGCAATGGATTTTAGGATTAAAAAACAACTATATAAACAGGCCGGCGTTAAGGAATATTGGGTTATTGCCAAAGATCATGCCATAAGGTGGATTTGGCCGGATGACAGGGATGATGAATTAAGTTTTATGAGAGTAAATGGCGTAATATCCATGCCGATAGAGACCTTATCTTTGCGTATTGAGTTAGATGTATGAGATGAACGTAATTATCCAAGCCATCAGAGAACACATCGCCGACCAGAATGTCCGTTTCGTGTTTCCTTCGGGGATTGCCGCCGGCCTTTGGGCGCGGAAAACCTGTACCCTGGGTATAGCCCGCTCTGTAGCGGCTAACCGCTTTCTCGCGTGGGACGGCTTCAAGGAGGAAGTTACCCGGACACGGGACGCGAAACGCCGGCCGGCCTCGTCGGTTACGCGAAAGTTATTCGCGGAAGCCCTCGTGCGGAAAAATGCGGAAGCTGCGGCCGGCGGGCTGAAGGAATCCGGCGGCTTCCCCCTGAAGTCCCTCATCCCTGTTGAATACGCCGGTGAAGGTGAAATCTTTGTCCCTTTCATCGCGCGGCTCCTCCCGTCCCTCTCTTACTGGGAAAAAATGACAAAAAACGCCGCCAAAGACGCTGAAGACCTGGACTATACACTTATAATGCACGAATACTCAGGTTTTCTTGAACGCCACAGCCTCTTCGAACCTTCATGGGAGGAAATAACAATCCCGCCGGACGGCATGCGTTATGTGCTATTTTTCCCCGAGCTTATCGAAGACTTCGCGGAATATGAAGCCCTGCTAAAAGCCCCTCAATTTATCCGTACAGGCGCGCAAAACACCCCGCCGCCAAAGCCGTTGATCTTCTTCCGGTCGGCGAGAGAGGAGATCCGCAGCGCGGTAATGGAACTCCAGAAAATCCACGAAGATGAAGGCATCCCCTACGAAGACATGGCGATCAGTGTTCCCGAACTTGAGGAAATGGAACCATGCCTCCTCAGGGAATTGTCGATCCGCCACATTCCTTTTGTCCGCCGGGCCGGAAAGAAACTGGGACAGACCGGCGCGGGACGGCTTTTTTCCCTTGTCAATGAATGCGCGGCTTCCCGTTTTTCATTTAACAGCCTTAAGGCTCTGATTCTGAATGATCACATTCCATGGAAAGAACGTGAGAAAAACAAGGCGCTCGTTAACTTCGGCATAAAGTACAACTGCGTTTCGGGCTATGAAGAGGACGGTGAAGTCAGAGACATCTGGGAAGAGGCGTTCAAAGAAGCCCGCGCGTCACGCGACAGGGATTTGATGTCCTGGTATCGCGGTTTAAAGAAAAATATTCTGTCCCTCGCGAATTCCGAAAGTTTCGCCGATATACGCAAATATTACTTTGCCTTTCGGGGCAGCCTTCTCAATATGGAAAAGATTTCGGAAGAAGACGACGCGGTATTGAGCCGCTGCGTGGAGGAGCTTATCTCCCTAATCGAACTGGAAGAAGCGTTAGGCGACATTACTCCGGCATCGCCTTCCGGTTTTTTTGTTTCGCACATTGACGAAATCGCGTATGTAAGGAACGAGAAGAAATCCGGCATAAATATTTATCCGTGGCGGGTTGCCGCGGCTTCCCCCTTTGGCTGCCATTTTGCGCTTAACGCGTCGCAGAGTGCGGCCGCTGTACTCTACCAGCCCCTGAGGTTTCTTCGCCAGGATAAACGAAAATCCCTCGGCGTCGAAGACAGTGACGCCACATGGGCTTTTTTTCTTCTCTGCGATACAGGGGATGAAAGTAATTTTAAGACCAGGACAAGGGTCAGCGCTTCGGCGCAGACCTTTTCAGGCTGGGCCATCCCCCACAGTTTCTTCGCGCAGGGCAAAACAGTGGACTCGGCGCAAAACAAGTTTGCAGCGCAATACCGTGACTTTCCGGCCGGAGACCCGTACGCGGAAGAGCGTAATTTCTGGAGGAACCTACAAAGGGGCGGCGGCGCGGTGCGGCTGGGGAAAATTTTTCCACTGCAAAAAAAATCGTTTGATCTATGGAAGAGCAGCCTTGTCCACGCGGAAAATAACTTCTCGTTTTTTGATTCACCGTTTCCCCCGGATACAACGGAAGACGGCGTGGAACAGGTACGGAAGCTTCTTGAAGAGGCGATTCATACCGAGGGGTACATCGTGGCCGCTCCCACAAAGGATCTGAATGATTATTATTATTGTTCCATGTATTGGCTTTACTCAAGGGTCTTCGGGGCTGAGGAATTTTCACTTGAAGCGGCGCTTCTGGATGATATTTCACTTGGCCTTCTTTACCACAGGATCATGGAAACCCTTTTTGCCAGAATTAAACAGGAGGACGTTTCATTCGATTCAAAACGCCTGGATACCTACAAACACTGGGCGCTGGAAATTACCGGGGTGGCCATAAAAGAAGAACCGGCTTTCAGGGGGCCTCTGGCCGTTCCCCTGGTTTCGCCGCAGACCGCGGGGATGGCCGCGAAAATCGCCGCCATACTGGAGCTGGAAGCGGAATTCTTCGACGGCTACAGAGTCGGAGAACTGGAGCTTCCGGTGAGCCATAAAACCGGAGAGCTTTTCATTAAGGGAAAAATCGACCGGATATCTATTTCGCCTGACGGAGAACCGGTAATTTTCGATTACAAAACTTCCTACATTCCGAAGCAGACCTCAATAGAAGACCTGGGCGAAGTATCCCTCTCGGAATTCCAGATGCCGTTATACGTCAAACTCCGCGAAAAATATGCCGAAGAGGGAACCGGTAATGAAGCCGTCAAAGTACGCGGGGCCTTTTTCTACAGCATCAACAAAAGAAAAATCCAGACCGTGATGGGTAAAAGTACCGGCAGCAGATCAAAAGCGCCGGACAGGGAAGGATACGAACCCATCCTGGAAGCCGCGCAGAATCAAATTGAAGAGTTTGGCAAAAACGTTAAAGCGCTAAACTTCGTACCTCATGAAATACGAATTAAGGATTGTCTTGTCTGTGTGTATAAAACCGTCTGCCGGTCGGCATTTTTTTAAGGGAGAAGGAATTGTCTGTACCTGAATTGCTGGAAGGGCTTGATGAAGAACAGATAAAAGCCGTAACGCTGGAAACAAACGGCGTGATAGCGGCCGGCGCGGGCTCGGGCAAGACCAGGGTGCTGGCAAGCCGCTATGTGTGGCTTGTGACGGAGAAAAACCTAAGACCTGAGGAAATCCTTACCCTCACCTTTACCAATAAAGCGGTGAGTGAAATGTACAGCCGTATCTACCGTTATTTGCTAAATTACGCGGAAAGCGGCCTGAGCGGGGCGGCGAGGGCCAGAGACGCGATTACCGGTTTTCACAAGGCAAGAATCCTCACACTGGACGCGTTTTCGGCTAACATCGCGCGAACCGCCGCCGCGCGTTACGGGATCAGTCCGGACTTTAATAACGATGAAATAGCGCTGAGGAAACTTGCGCGTGACACCGCCCTGAGTTTTGTTCTCGATAACCGGGAAGCCCCCGGCATCCGGGCACTTTTGGTAGATCACAAGATAAGAGAACTGGCGGATGAAATATTCGCCGGCGTGGTTTTAAAGTACAGCCCTATCTCAAGCCCGCTCGATTTTGACGGGTATCTTTCCGCCCAGAGAGCCGGGATCCTCAGGGCGTGGGAGGAAAAAGCGGGAGAGGTTGACGGCAATATCGCCGTCATTGTTGAGGCCCTGCCAGCCCTGGCGGGGATGAAAAACCCCATCAAACTTGTGGAGACACTTGGGGAAATTCTTCTGAAAAACCCGCCGCCGCCCGCGCCGGATATTGCTCCGCTTCTCGAAAACAGCGGCGCGCAGAACACAATCAGGCACGGGATAAAAAATTACTTCGATTACTATTCCGCCCTTATCACGGCGAGGCTGCCGGGCAGATACGGTGAGGTATACGCGCCGTTAGTCGAATCTTTCAGGCTGATCAAGGGAAAGGACGGGAACGGCCTCCGCCGCGAACTGGAATCCATCGCGAATTACGCGCTGAACTTCGATCTCTGCGCCGGAATGTTCGGCCTCATAAAAAAATTCCAGGACGAGTTCAATGCGAAAAAAAGAAGGACAGGGCTTCTGAGTTTCAACGATGTCGCCCATCTCGCAATAGACGCCCTGAAAGCTCATCCCGATATACGAAAGATATACAGGGATTCAATCAAAATGATCATGATTGACGAATTCCAGGACAACAACGCGCTGCAGCGCGATCTGGTTTATCTTCTCGCGGAGAATCCCGGCAGGACGGAAATCAGCGTTGCCGATCCCGAAGAACTGGAAAAAGACCGGCTGTTTTTCGTCGGAGACGAAAAGCAGTCGATTTACCGTTTCCGCGGCGCGGATGTGGCGGTTTTCAGGAGCCTCGAAAACAGTCTTTCGCATAACGGCAGCGATGCCGGCGGCGCCGGCTTGAGCCACAACTACCGCTCCCGGCCGCCGCTCATCGCCGCATTTAACCATATTTTCGAAAAGGTCTTTTTGCCGCGGGGCTCGGCGGATTACGAAGCCGTATACAGCCCCATCATGCCGCCCGAGGGCAGCGACGGGACAGACGCCGGCCCACTGGCCACGTTTTGTTTTCTGAACGGCGACGATTTGCCCAGGGACGATACAGAGGGCATAAGGGCTCATGATTTGGAAGCCGCCTTTATAGCGGGTAAGATCCGGGATATGGTAAACAACAAAGAAAAAATCCCGAAGAGAACGGAGACCGGCGCCCAATGGGTGGAATGCGCCTGGGGCGATTTCGCTGTTCTTGAGCGTTCCTACAGGCGCCAAAGCTCCCTGGAGAAATATTTCCGCAGATTTGAAATTCCGTATAACACCGATCGTCCGTCGGGGCTTTTCAACGACGCTCCAATCCTGGATCTGAGGGCCTATCTCAGGCTTCTCGTGTACCCCGAGGACCGCGTCGCTTATGCGGCCCTCATCCGCTCCCCCTTTGCGCGGCTCGGCGACATCTCCCTCGCGGTGTGCATGCTTCGCATGAACGCGGACGCTGCCGGGGAAGAAGGCGAGCCGTTTGCCGGGGAAAACGAGCCCTTCATCCCCGAAGCGGATCGCGCGTTATACCGCCGGGCGCGTGAACGCTACCGCCATTACCGCGACCTGAGTCGCACCCTCACCGTAACTGAACTGATTACGAAACTCTGGTACGAAGAAGGCTACCGTTGCGAGACCCTTTGGGCGAAATCCGCCCAGGCTTACGAAAGCCTCTTCGATCTTTTTTTCAGCCTTGCCGGCGAATGCGATCGCCGGGGCGGCAGCCTCGCGGAATTTGTCGATTACCTTGAAGACGTCATAAACCGGGAAGAAAAACCTGACGACAAGGATATACCCGGCGAAGGAGAAACAGGGGTCAGAATAATTTCCATACACAAAAGCAAGGGTCTGGAATTCCCGGTGGTGTTTATCTATGACAGTACCAATTCGGGAACCGGAAGGAATTTTTCTCAGCTCGTCAGCTATCACACGCAATACGGCCTCATCCTCAAAATACCACAGGCGGAGGAACTGCCTGCAGGCGGCAATTATTTCAACGATGTTTTTCAGGAGGAAGAAAAAGCAAAAGACGCCGCTGAACTCAGGCGCCTTCTGTACGTGGCAATGACCAGAGCCGAATCCCGGCTTTTCATGACTTTCACCCTGCCGGGGCAGACCCAGGAGGAAAAAAGAGAATGGGATATTGCTAGTGAGGAATTCAACGAAGAGACGATACGCCGCCGTCTCATCCAGTTAGACGAAAATTCCGAAGACAAGCAAGAAACTTTCCTAAAACTTTTATTGAATATACTGCCCGAATGTCCTTCCCGGCTTTGCGGTCTGGAAGTGATACCGATCCTGTCCCGTGAGGTACCCTCCACCGAGATCCGCCAGGATCGAGGTTCCCCTCTGGCAATATACAAACAAGCGCATAACACAAGCGCCGCTGAAAGACGGCGATCTGACCACTCTGGAGTGGTCAGACCTCTGGTTCCTTCCACCGAGATCCGCAAGGATCGAGGTTCCCCTCTGGCGGCGGCCCTCGCGGCGGCGCCCTTCTACGACGCGGCGGAGATTCTTCCGGAAGGCAAAACAGCCATAACGGTCATTCCTGCAAGCGCCCTGCGTTACACGCAAGAAAGCGGCGCTGTTATTTCCGAAGCTGAAGAGCCGGGTAAACCGTCCCGTTACAGCAATCTCGATAAACTCTTCGAGCAGACCGGCTTGTCGCCCGCCGACTTCGGCACTCTGGTTCACTCGGTGCTGGAAGGACGCCTCAGAGGTCTGCGCTTTATACCGCCAAAGATCTATTCACGCACGGATGAAAAAAAACTGCAAAGCCTTGTGGCGGCCGCGGAATCCATGGCGGATGTTTTTCTCGCTTCGGAACTGGGAAAACGCCTGGCCGCCTCCCGCCGCGTGGAGTCTGAATTCCCTGTCGTCACATCGGTCATGGCGGAAGGAAAACCTGTCGCCATTACAGGTCAGTTGGATCTTCTGTTTGAGGCAGAAAATGAGGTTATAGTCGTTGATTTTAAAACAGACAGAATAGAAAATCCGGCGGATCACTACGGCCAGCTTGCGGCTTATTACCGGGCGGCGGGAGACATTTTCAGCAAACCCGCTTCGGTCTGGCTTTTCTACCTTCGCGGCGGTACTGCCGTGAATGTAACACAGGAAGTCGAAAGGCTCTCTTTGGAAGACCTGCTTCCCCCTCTTGATTATATGCCTATATAAATTAGAATATAACATTGGGAGTATAGTCGGTTGATGTTTATGCGTGGAGGCATATAATGCGAATTATTCCGGTGGCAAGTGGGAAGGGGGGAGTGGGAAAGTCCCTCGTAGCGGCAAATCTGGGAGTGGCTTTTGCCCAGGCCGGTCAAAGGGTGATTCTGGCGGACCTTGATCTGGGGGCTTCAAACCTCCACCTTGTTTTGGGGCACCAGTCTCCAAAGACCGGAATCGGCACCTTTCTGAACGATACAAAATCGGATTTCGAGAATGTCATCGCGGATACGAGCGTGCGCGGCCTCAGGTTCATCCCCGGCGATACGGAAATTCCGGGTACGGCGAATCTCAAATCCCACCAGCTCAAAGCCCTGGTAAAAAATCTCCTGGCCCTCACTGATGACGCGGACATTCTTATTCTGGACCTGGGCGCGGGAACACATCAGTCTATTCTGGATTTCTTTCTCCTTTCCGGGCAGGGTATCGTGGTTTCGGCGCCGGCGGTGACGGCGGTGCTCAACGCGTATGTATTCCTTAAAAACACGGTATTCCGCCTAATGTCTACGGTCTTCGGCAAATCAACCGCCGCCAGTACCTATCTGGAAAAAGTCCGTAAAGACGGCTCAGGCGCCCAGAAGCTCTATATACCAAAAATGCTGCCGGAAATAAAAAAGATCGATAAAGCCTCCCATGAAAAGTTCGTTAAGCATATTTCCCACTTCCATCCCCGTCTCATTATGAACATGATTGACGACCCAAAGGACGCGGATGTTGCCACGAAGATACGCCGATCCTGTGAAGAATACCTTGACCTTAAAATTGAGCATCTGGGAATCATCTACCGAGATTCGATTCAGGATACAGCCCTCGCGTCCCGCTTACCCATATTGCTCTATAAACCTCAAGCCGTGCTTTCCCAGGCAATTTACAGGATCGCCGACAAGATACTCCAGAGCAACGAAGACGATTACGGCCTTGACGACAAGGAAATCGAAGACAGCTTTCAGGAAGCGGGTGTGGAAGCGGAAATAGATTTTGGGGCGAAAATGGAATACGTGGAAGACCTGCTCCATTCCGGGGCGCTCTCGCAGGGGGACCTTGTGGAAACCGTAAAGTCGCAGCAATTTGAACTGGCAAAACTGAAGAAAGAAAACAATTTTTTAAAGTTAAAGCTTTCCAACGCTATAGCAAAAGGTTTTAAACCCTGACAGATATTATGGCAAACGAAGCACCGGTTCAAAACAAAGCCGCTCATTCAGCCAACGGGCAGAAAACGGAAGCAAGAATTATATTAAACGGCGACAAGACTCTGGCGACCCTGTGTCTTCGCAAAGGCGCCCGTCCCCTTGATATGAAGGTCGTCAATCAGGCGCTGAAAGATTTCAATCCCAGCGGCTTTGACGCTGAAAAACTTAAAACAGAAGTCCAGGCGTTTTTACAGGGAAAAGAAACGGAACTGGATTATGTCCTTGCCCAGGGAACTCCCTCGACAAGGGGCAGCGACAGGGAAATAGAGATCAAGGTAAATCCCATTTCCGAAGAAGCGGCGCGGCCGGTTCTCAGCCGCCTAAAGGACTGGTACAGACGGGATGTTTCCTATGACGGTAAATTTGAGTCACAAACAGGAATGAGTTATGCCTTTGTAGAAAAGGATGAAGTCGTCGCGAGCGTAGGCGCGGCTTCCAATGGGGAAGAGGGGAAGGATATTTACGGCAATGTAATTCCCGGCCTTCCCGGAAATGATCCGGATTTAAAACTCTCCCGTGGACTCCTGTTCCACGGTTCGGAGATTACAGCTTCCCAGGGAGGGCTCCTCATCTTTAAAGCCTCTCCCCAGGAATTCATTGGCGAGGTGATCGATTACCAGGACGCGAAGATAGGAATCCATGTCTCCGAAGACGCGATGGCGGCGAAGGGAAGTTTTATCCGCAGTGAAGGCGCGGGAATTCCCCTCTCTCTGGAAAACGTGAAAAAGGTGCTGGCCGCTCTCGGAGTCGTAAAAGGGATTGACTGGGAAGGGGTGGAAAAAGCATGCGCCGAGGCGAGAGCCAGTGGTAGCGTTCTGGATCGCGTCATCGCGAGAGGGGAAAAGCCGATTGCCAGAGGCGGTTCCTCTGAGAAATGGCTGGTGAACATTGACACACCCGGGTTTGGGGACGAAACTGAAAATAATACCATCACGATCAAGGCGGGGACGGCAATCGTGGAATTGTCGGAGCCCCTTCCCGAAGGCCGTCCGGGTCACGACATAAAAGGAAACGATATCCCCGTTGAAATGGCAGCAATAAATGAAATAGCGCATGACGCGGCTTTCAGGGAAGAACGCACAAAAAACGGGAAGTGCATCACCGCTCTTCGCTCCGGGGAACTTGGCTTTGACGGGAAAACACTGAAAATCAGCCCCATCAAGACGATCCACGGGGATATCACGGAGAGCGTCAATTTCTCCGGTGAGATACGGATCAACGGGAACGTGCTTCCCGGCGTCAAAATTGAGGGGGGGTCCCACATCACCATTGACGGCATGGCCGAAGAGGCGGTCATCTTCGCCGAGGGCAAAGCCGTTGTGACCCGCGGCTTCAAGGGCGGCGGCAAGGGGATCCTCAAAGCCAGGGCAGGCATCGCGAGCGCCTTTGTTGAGCGCGCTTCGGTAATGACGATGGGGGATATCAGGCTTGAGAAAGGCTCGATTCTTTCGAATATTATAACCAACGAAAAACTTATGGTTCTTGAGCAAGACGGAAGACTCCAGGGCGGGATGTACCGCGCCCGGCACGGAATCCTGGCCTCTGACGTCGGCTCGGAGAAGGGCCCGGTAACGGAAGTGTCCTTCGGCCAGGATTACTTCCTTAAAGAGCAAATCGACGCGACCGAGGATGAAATATTAAAAGCCAGGCAGAATATGTCAAAGACCGAAGAAAAGATCAAAGAAGTCCACGAAAACAAACAGCCCATTCCTGAAGATATACGGACAGAAAAGATCAGGCTGGTAAAACTGCTGGAGCAGCTTAACATCAAGGTTTTTAACCTGAGAGAGAAATTCGAAGAACACTTTGAATCGGAATTTCGCGTCAACGGTACGATTTATCCGGGGGTGGTCATTGAAAGCCACAACAGATATTATGAAATACAACAAAAACGAAGCGGGGTGATTTTTTATTTTGACCGTGAGTCGGGAAGAATAAAAGAAGAGCCCATAAATTGAGGTAGTATGCTCCTTTCCATTCCTTTTCCCGCGTGGCTCAAACCGGAGATAATTCCGGGACTCCCGATCCGCTGGTACGGGCTCATGTACGTTTTCGCCTTCGCAACCGCCTTTCTGCTTTACCGCCGTCAGGTGAAAGAGAGAAATTTCCCGATGAGCGAGGACGAGCTCTCGGGGATGTTTGGCTGGGGCATCCTCGCGCTGGTTTTGGGCGCGCGTATTTTTTCCACCCTGGTTTACGACGGGGAGTATTATATACAACAACCCTGGCTAATCCTCTGGCCCTTCAGGAACGGCAGCTTCACCGGCTTCACGGGTATGAGTTACCACGGCGGGGTCATCGGCGGAGCTCTGTCGATTATCGTCTATTCGAAAATAAAAAAGTTCGATTACAGGGAAATCGGGGATATGTACGCCGCGAGCATTCCCCTGGGCTATACCTTCGGGCGGCTCGGCAACTTCATCAACGGCGAGCTTTACGGCCGCATTACCGCAAGCCCGCTGGGGATGGTCTTCCCGGACGGCGCCGTCATGGCGGCTGACGCGAATTTCGCCCTGATACGGGACGGCGCTGAAGAAATGGGCCTCGCCGCCATCGCCGGCCCCGGCGGTGGACTGAACTTCCCCCGCCACCCTTCCCAGCTCTACGAGATGCTCTTCGAAGGCATCGTGTTATGGGCCATTATCTGGTTCTTCAGAAACAGAAAACCCTTCAAGGGCTTTCTCATAACGCTTTACCTTTCGGGTTACGGCCTCGTGCGCTTTTTTATCGAATACTTCCGCGAGCCCGACAGCAACCTCGGCTACCCGATCCAGCTCGTGCGCACCGATATCCCCCCTGCCCTGGGACATCCCCTCCTCTGTTTCTCCACCGGACAGATCCTCTGCTTTCTGATGATCCTCGCGGGGCTTGCCTGGGCGTTAGCCGCTTCCCGTATGAAAGACCGCGAACCGGTGCGTGTCTATCTGCCCGGGGGAACCGCGCCGCGGCCCAGGCCAGAAAATAAAGCCGCCGAGCGCAACCGCCGGCGGAAATTACGCAACAAGCTGAAATAGGAATACCTCGCACAAAGGCACAGAGAACACGGGGGAAGGAGGAAACCAGAGATTGAATTCCTCCGTTCCTCTGTGTGCTCCGTGCGAGGTCTTTTACTTTAATTCCCCTGTGTACTCCGTGCAATGCTCTTTTTAATTTTTCCCCAGCTCGTTAAGCGTCATTTCCCATAACTTTAAAAACGGTTCGATCTCCGTCCTGACACGCTTGAGAAAACTCAAATCCGTTGACGGCGGGCGGCGGGCGGCGCCGGCGCAATCGGGGAAGTGAGCCCAGAGATAATCGCAATCGTCAAGGAGTTTCTCAAGGCGGGACGCTTCGGAAGAAACGCCGCCGGAGAGCGTCTCTTTCAGTTCCGTGAGAAGAGCTATCTCACGGCGTATAAAAGCGGGCAAATTTCGCATAACGGTGTTGGCGGCAAAATCCCGCGCCGGCTCTTCGCGTTTGGGCGCAATCATCTCAGCGCCGCCGCCGTTCAGGATGGTGGCGCCATCCTTGAGGGTGGCGTCACCCTCAAGGATGGCGAAGGCTTCGGCGGCGGATACGGTTTTTACACCCAGGGGAAGACCCGGCCCATCGATATCAAAAAGCCGCGGATTGCCCCCGAATTCCGCCTCGAAAAGATCCCGGTAGTTTCGCATGGCGGGATCGCTGCGGAGGCGCTTCCCGCTTTTGGACAGAACGTTAGACGTTCCCTCCCGAAGGGCCGCCGCGGCGTTGATGAGCGTTCTGAAACGGTTCTGCCGCGCTTCCAGGCTGCGGCGCCCCGGAGTGGAGCGGCCGTGATAGGCGTCCAGCGTATAGGAAAAGTCGATGCCCGCCGCAAGAACCGGGGCACGAGTCGCCGCCAGGGCGAGCGCAACGGCGCTGAGCCCCACCGAGCCCATGGGGGCGAAGGTTTTTGGCAAAAGACCCGCCGCTTCAAGGCGGACGAAAAGCGCCAGCTCCGTCCAGGGGGTTGCGAAAAAATACCGCTTCCCGGCCAGAACCCGTGTCGAAGCGGGCAAGGCCGAGAGATCAAGAGCAGCGTCAATTTCCCGGCCGCGCCCTCCGCAAAAATCCGCCAGGTTCCAGTGCTGGCTTTCAAGTATTACCACAACGTCAGGCGAAATTTCCTTCGATAAAAGTGCCGGGAGGCAGGTATCCACGCAGACAACCTTGAAGCGCCTCTCCCCGCCCGCCAAAACGCCCTCTTCGTCAAGGACAGAATCCAGGGAAGGCCCCGCCCCCAGTACCAGCACCGGCCGGGAACCAAAGTCAAGAGCGGCGAGGCTTTCACTTCCGGGAAGAATGGCCAGATTGCGGATGAGGTTGCGGGTATAGAGGCGGCCAAGTCGTATCAGTGTCATGGCGTTGCCCCATTCTATCGCTATCTCCTTTTCAAGGGCCTTTTCAATGTCATCGTAGAGCCGGCGGGAAAGCTGCCAGCCTCCGGTCAGGCGGACTGCCTCTACCCGTCTGAAAACGCGCTTTCCCCATGTTTCCCGCGTGAAGGCGCAGATTTCAAGCGGATTGTGTGCCCGCGCGAGCGCCAGCGGTTTTAACTTTCTTTCATTTGAAGATGCCGGTGAGGAACCGGAGTATCGCGGCAAATTAGTTTCAGATAACGCAAAGAGTTTTTCATCCGCTTCGACGCATAGAACCGCCGAATTCGGTTCCAGTTTATCGAGTAATATTGAAAGGCCGTATCCGTAAAGGGGCGAGGGACAGAGGTAAAGTGTTCTGTCTTTTACGGGAATCCCCGCCGCGATGCGTTCGCACTGGGCAACGGGATCGACGCGGGAAAGCAGGGTCTTTCCCCTGTAGCTGACGGAAAACCCCCGCCCCGCCGGCTGCTCCAGCGGATTGGAAGAAGCCAATGGAATCGAAGATTCCAATGTATCCATGGAATACGACTAATCCGGCAAACTAAAAGACGTAGAAGTCATAAGGGTCATAGATCTTCCAGAACATATCATAGAAACGGTCGTCAAATTTTTCATTCTGTAAAAAATAGGCGCGGTACGAGGTTTCCGTACCGCTGCTGACATAGTAAGAATAGAAGGATTTGATGTATTCAATCTCACTTTCTTCCTCGTCAACCTCTTCCAGCGGGAGAAGCACTATTACGTTTTCACCAACAACAATGGGTTCCGCAATCGTATTCACGGGGGTCGAGAAGGCATTCCTCCAGAAAAGCGCATTTTGACTTGCGCCTGACAATTCGGAAATTCCGGAGGACGAAATACTGCTGAAAAGAACCGAATCACCGTAATTCCGTGGAATCGGGCCGAAACTGTTTTTATTTATATTCTCCGCCTCGGCAGCTTCGCTGAAACCGGTTTCCCTGGCCAGGGCGGTAAATCTTTCGGCTTCCAGCAAGAGCCAGTCCTCAACACGGCCCCTGAAGTTGCTCATAATGTAGCTTCGTATCCTCTCAATTTGCGTAATGTCGTCGACATCCACCGGCTGGCCGGCCTCATCCGCCCTGTAAAATGACCAGCCATTTGAAGTAGCGACAATATCGCTTATTTCCCCTCTCGCGAGATTGGCGACTCTCTGCCGATCCTGCGCGTCGAGAATTTCATAATCAAGCTCAAACGCCAATAACATGCCAAGGTCGCCGCCCCTGTCCGCGGCCCAGTCCTGCGAGTTGGCTCTCGCCGCTTCCTCAAATGTCGTGAATCCGCTTCTTACCGTTTCAAGAACCCGCATGGCATCCCTCTCGCCGGAAGTGATTGAAATCCTTGAAAGGCGGGTAACCCTGAAAAGCTCCGGATTGGCCTGCGTAAAGGAAATAACTTCGGAATCGGGATAGGAGCTAAACGGGAAAATCGCGACATCAAAACTCCGCTTCGGAGAAGCCATGGACGCGATGAGTGAAGACTCATTTGAGCTCATTTTGAGGCCGTACATATCCGAATAATAAGTCTGCACCGCGATATTTTCCTGAACCTGCTTCCAAAGATTCAACCTGCTGGTATTATCCAAAGACCGGTACTTGGTCGCCGAAAAACGTCCGTTCTCCTGGAATTGAGGCAGCGCGGCCACATATCTGTCCACCACGTCCTCGGGAACTACATACCCGGCGCTTTTCATCTCCTCCTGAATTCCTATGTAGACAACGGTCTCTTCAAAAGCCTGTCTCCATACCTGCAGCAATGTATACATATAATTTGGATCATCCCCGGCTGGCATATAGGTCTGAAAAAGCGACTGATAAACCTGTGCAAAATAGTTATTCGGCACATACTTTATGGGAACCTTGTTGTAATAACCAAAAATGAGATCTTCCGCACGCCCGGACTCGGGTACAATAGCGGGAACAAGCACAAAGGCGACTACAACAATGACGAGGACAAGCACCGTTCCGATAAAGAGAAGCGGCTGCGTCTTTAGGCGATGCATTATCTCAGATTTGGAAGATTCATCCCTTTTTTCGGACTGTTTCTTTTTTTTGGATGCCATAACAAACTCCTGATTCCGTACCGGTCGTAATAATAGAGTTTTCAGAATAGCATTTTGATCAAAAACCGTCAACTTCCAAACTCTGATTTGTCGAGATGATCGTAAATGTTGCCAAACATATCAAGTCGGCGCGGCGAAGCGGGCTAGCCCTGATGGCAGCTCGATGGGCGTTGAACTACTTTGAAAGTGAAACCTCTTTTACACAACGCCCATATGC
>JGI24698J34947_10000202_pt1 | contig 24152 bp, 20 predicted proteins | sample TergutMp193P3_FD_34947 | JGI IMG/M metagenome (IMG submission 34947) | reverse complement strand
ACGGGTTATTTCACCCAATGCAACAAATCCGCCTATACGGTAACGATTGACAAAGTTACCGCCAATTATCTGAACACTAAAGCGGCAGCCGACCACAAAACCCCTGCCCAGATAATCGGTGAAATGGTTCGTGAACGGATCGCCGTTTCGATATAGGAAAATACTGTAATTATCAGCGTTTTTAGGCGACTGACACCTTAAATCTTATTTGCTTTTACCCAATTAACAATTTCGTCTATCTTGCCAAAGACAAGTCCGGTCACTGTGTCGGCGCAACCGTAGTAAATCGCAACTTTGCCTGTGTCTTTGTCTACAAGTGCGGCGACAGGGAAGGTAACGTTGGGTACGTCGCCTGCCAGTTCGTAAATTTCGCGTGGGTTTATTATGTACGGTTTTGGGCGCGCGATCACTTTCCATGGTTTTTCAAGATCGAGAAGCGCGGCGCTGAATGAATACACAAAGCCGTTGCAACTTGTAAGTACGCCGTGGTAGAACAAGAGCCAGCCTTCGGTGGTTTCTATGGGACAGGGTCCTGCGCCGATTTTGGTACTTTGCCAGCCGCCGCAGGGAGCCATTACATGGCGGTGCTTTCCCCAGAAAATTAAATCAGGGCTTTCAGAATAAAAAATATCGCCAAAGGGGGTATGCCCCGAATCGCTGGGACGGCTGTACATGGCGTAATTGTTTCCAATTTTGCGCGGAAAAAGTGCGCCGTTGCGGTTGTATACCATCATCGGGCTTTCCAGCTGATAGAATTTCTCAAAATCGAATGTGTAGCCAAGACCGAGACAGGGACCGTGATAGCCGTTACACCAAATTATGTAGTATCGATCTTCAATAAAAATTACGCGAGGGTCGTATTTATAATCGGAATCGGGCAGATCGAGATTGGTCTTAATAAACTTTATCGGTTCATCTTCAATTTTCCAATTAATGCCGTCTTTGCTCCTGCCGACATTAATATCCATGTTACGCGCAGTATCATCGCATCGAAAAACGCCTGCAAACTCACCCTTAAAAGGAACAACAGCGCTGTTAAAAATGCTGTTGGACTTTAAGGTTAAATCCCTGGGTATGATAGGGTTTTTTGAATAACGCCACATCAGCTCCTTTTTGGGGTCGCTGTTTGCAGGCCTATCTTCCCAGGGAATATTCGGCAGACTGTTTCCGTTAACGATGATACTGTTCATGCACCGTTAATTACAGTCCGTTTGCGTCGTCGATCAACATATTCCACTGCTGTGAAACCGCTTCAACCAACTGCGCAGCTTCGCCGTCATGCCACCAGATTTCCCACGCTATACCGCCGCGGTTAAGTCCGGGTACATGAAGGTGATATTTCCACTGCCACAGTTTCTGATCGCGGATCAAAGCGACAGTTTCATCTACAGCTCTTCTGTCTCTGTAGTTGGGATATTCGGCAAGTCTCCAGTCGGAATCAACAGGGGTTAACCATGTTTGCACAGCCCAGAGGATCGCGTCCGCCTGAGCAGCAGGAGTTTGCGCCGGAATAATCATTACGTTTTCGTCGTTAAATACGACGTAATTCCTTACTCTTGGACCTTTGGGAGGAAGAACCATGCCCCATTCGTCTCTCATGTTCCTTAAATCGTTAGTCGCGAGGTACTGTTGATCAATACGCATCGCTACTCTGCCGTCGTTAAATTCGGGAATGTGCCAGTTCCATGCGGTTCCTTCAGCTGTCGGTTTCGGTTTGAAAACACCTTCGTTCCTTAACCTTATGTAATACTGAACAGCTTCGATAAATTCGGGTCTGTTGGAAGCATTAACAAGTTTGCCATTTCTATCTTTGTTTACATACATGGCTCCGTTACTCGAAACAAAAGCGTCAAGGATTTCAGTTGAAAGGTCTGCAGGCATTGCGTATGTATCCATAACACCGTCGTTGTTTGTATCTCTTGTAAGCTGTTTACAGATTGTGAGGAATCTGTCCCATGTCCACTGTCCGCTTTTCTGAAGATCGTAGGGGAGATTGGGATCAAGTCCGGCTTCCCTGAAGAGCCTCTTGTTGAAGAACACACAAGCAGCGTGATAGCTTCCGCCGTAACCTGCGGCAAATGCGTATGTTTTCATGCCGCGTCCCTGATTTACTCCCAGCGTAAAAGCTGATTTAACTGCGCTGTTCCATTCAATCGGCGTAGTAGATGACCAGTTTACAGCCCTGCTGTCGCCTACAGGATAGAGAAGGTTCTGGCGGTACAGAGCGAGAGCCCAGTCCGGCTGAAGTACAAAAACATTCGCTGCCGGTCTTCCTGCCATGATTGATGTAGCTGCAATCTGCGCCATTTCATTCCAGCTTGCAATGTTTTTTACCTGCATCTTGAAGTTGTATTGCTGTAAAACCCTTTTGCGGAAATCAAGTTCCCTTTGCTGAACATCGCCTCCAACCCATTGCGGTGTAGGCGGTGTGTTATCGGGGTTGTAATCCGCCCACCAGTTACCGATTGTAATATTCATTCCTCTAAGTGTGTTAGCTATCGCTCTCGGAGCGCTGGGAACCGCCTGGCCAAATGCCGTTGAAACACTAAAGAGCAATGTTACAAGTACGATAAGGGTGATCAAAATTTTCTTCTTCGTCATATTCTTTCCTCCAAAAATAAATTTATCTCAAGCGGTTTACCGCAAGGCGGCATCCGCATTGAAACCAATATAAAAACCACTAAACCCGTAATTGGTTTCGCGGTTTTTACTACATTTTAATACCGGTCTGGCTTAAGGACTCGACAAACGCCCTTTGCGCCACCAGATACAGCAGAATTAACGGGGCAAGGCACATCAGCATACCGGTTGCAATTATCGCCTGCGTATAGCCTACAGGCGCCGTTGAGGCAATTTGGGCTCCGCTGACCAAATTGGTTGACGCCCACCACTGGGCGAAACGCTCGGTAATGGAAGCAAGTCCCCTTGCAAGCATTCTGTAATTATTCAAAAACAGCGTCGCATAGAATGAATCTGTCCATTGCCATACAAAGGAGAACAGGAAACATGATGTAAGCATAGGAGCGGCATCGGGAATCATGATACGGATAAATGTTTTAAATTTACCGCAGCCGTCTACCCATGCCGCCTCTTCAAGTTCTTTCGGTATACCCCTGAAATACTGCCTTAGCATAAAAATATACAAACCGCTCTTTAGCCCCATGCCAGTAATGGAAAGAAGCCAGAAGCCAAAAACACTGTTTAACAAATTAAGCGGACTGCCTGTTATCAATCGGAAAATACCGAATATGTCAAAAAAGTGATAATTCAAATAGAGCGACGCCATAATAGTTTGAGGCGGAACTACTATCATTAGCATTACGCAAAAAAACCAGAAATTTTTCAGTGGGAATTTATACCTCGCAAAACCGTAAGCGGCAAGAGTACAGGCGGAAATTTGCAGTAACGCGCTGATAACTACTATAAAAGCGGTTTCCAAAAGAGAAGGCCAAAACTGAATAATATTGCTTACGATTCTATAATTCCCTGTGTTAAAATCACGCGGAATACTGATTACAGTACTGTCGTATAGATCACGCTCCGACATAAAACTAACGCTTAATTTGTCTAACAGCGGCTGTAAAATAAGAAAGCACATTCCAAAAAGCAAAATAGTGCGGCAAACTTTCAGCGTTATCTCCAACGCTTTTTTCTTCATGTGGTAATTTTTAGATATATTACCCCAGTTTGACGGTCTATTGTCGGTATAAATATCGTTCATATCACTCATAGTAGTACACCTTCTTGGAAATTATTGCCATTGCAATTCCGATAATGGCAATTACGGCAAGGAAGTAAACCCATGCCATTGCGGTTCCAAAACCAAAATTCAGCATCCTAATCGTGGTTTCATTGATTTTATTCATAACGCGGTTATCTGTTCTTATGAAATAATCTACAACGCTGTAAACAACATTAACAAGGATCAAAGAACTGACCATCGGAAAAGTAATTTTCCAGAAACATTCCCAGCTTGTCGCGCCTTCAATTTTTGCGGCTTCAAACATGCTTGGCGGAATTGTCTGAAGAGCGGAAAGGAAGATAATTATCTGAATACCGGAAGCCATCGCGATATCGTAAATCTGATTTATAACTTGGAAAATATATCCCATAAAGTCGCTCGCGGCTCCTTCGACAACAAGAATATCCTCCAGTACTCCGGTAACGGACGACCTCATCAAATTGCCTTCTTTGATAACGTCCGCCATGCTGTTTAAAAGCGAATTGTTGGTTTCAAGCCCTATCATAATCCCTGAAGAAAGAATTACAGGCAAAAAGAAGATTGCGCGTACAAAGCCCCTCGCTTTAAATTCCTGATTTAAAATGAGCGCGACAAAGAGGCTGAAAATTATAATCGCCGGAACTATCAAAAGCATTCTCATAATTTCTTCGACAAGAAACCTGTTAAACTGCGGATCAATAGCGACAACTCTTTTTAAATTTTCTATGCCGACATACTCCATGTCAAATCCGTGTTTTACTGCGTCAATTCTCACATTACTAAAAACCATGCGAAGAGATTCCAGAAGCGGAAAAAACATAAAGGCGATAAATCCGATAATAAAAGGAAGCAAAAATAAATAACCTGTAATCGCATTTTTGCCTTCGAGCGTCAGCGACATTTTATTGTCTCTTTTGATAAAATACATTATTCCCCCCGACCCAACACGATATAACGGTTCGCGTCTATTCTATTGCCGTTGTAATTCCAAGCAGTTTCGCTTGTATTAACAACAACTCTGGTTCCGTCCTCATATTCAGTAATCGTAACACCATGTGATAAAATCACATGGTTTGTTATGGTTTGGCTGTACAGACGGCTAAAATCTTTTTCAAACTGCTTGTAAAGCCTGTCAGCGTCATTTATCCACTTGTCGTATTCGTTCGCATAAAATTGCCTGAACTTTGTTTCCTGCAGTACTGCGGTTTCTTCTGTCATAAAACTAAAATACAGTCCCGCGCCGCCTTCAATTGATTTCAAGAGGTTCTTTGTGTAATCTTCCGCAAGATTTATAGCTTTGCCGGTATAAGGCACAAAGCCGTGCAAAACAATCTGGTAGAATGGAACCGGCGTGTCGGTAATGCCAAAATACTGATCATCGATCATCATATCGGTAATTACGGAAGCCCACGGCGCAGAATAAACAAAACCGGTATTCAGCATAATTTCCGCCCCTGACTGTTTCATCTTGGCGAGATACTGTTGGCGCATTTTCATTGCGGCTTCGCGGCTTACATGCCGTCTTTCATTATAATCCCCTGAAAGTTTTGAACCCATATTTCTAAACGCGATATTCTTCAAGCCCAAAGAAGCGCCTTTTTGCGTAAATGTATCGATCATTCTGAACATACTGGCAGGCCGCGCCAGATAATTTAACTTGCCCCACTGTTTGCGTTCGCCAAACCAGACAAAACTAAAAGGATAACGCTGAACGCGATCGCGTGTCACATAACGCGCCGCATCGCTGTAAAGGCTAAATCCGCCAAATGTTTTCACATCTCTTACAAAAAGGAAATCAGCTTCCGGGTAAAGAGTAAAATTGTTTTTCTCCACAGTGCTTACAATTTTTGTAAAATCATGCCTGCTGCCAAGCGTGTCTATAAGTTTGATTTTTGTTGGAACCGAATGATCAACACTGCGGTTAAACCAGCCGTTCAATTTAACCTGTACATTTTTCCATCCGTAATCGGCAAAACCTTTGATCATCTTTTCTGTTTCCGCGTAAGAAGTGAGTTTTAAGGGCAGATCGAGAGGAAGCCCAAGACGGTGCTGTGTTTTATTTACAGCGCCGACAACTTCCACCGCAATGGGAACATTGTTCGCCGTTCGGCGGCTTGCAAGTTCGGGATATTGAGCGAAAAGCCATGAACGGTATTCCCTTGCCATTCCCATATATCCCGGAGTAGCGCATGGCGTGTAACGCAGAGTTATATTTTCGCCTTCCGGCAAAGTAGCTTCATACTGATAAACAGCCCGTTCACTGCGTCCTGAAATATTCATTATTGCGCCGTGAACAATTTCAAAGAAAGGATAAACTCTGTTTTCGGAACTGTTTCTGCCTGATACATCGGCGCGTATGCCGGCATAAGCGGAACCTTCTTCTATGATACACAACAGAGCGGCTCCGTTTTTATGAATGCCGAAGGCAGGGAACGGGGCTTTGTTATCGCTGACTACGACATCACGCGGCATCGCTTCGTCCCAGCCGTAAACGCCTATGCTGTAAGGAATCTGATTGTATTTTCCGTTGTTAAAATATATTAGCGCGCCGCTTCCGTCCGGCACTAACATATACCCGTTATCATTAACATTGCCGGAGCCCATAAACGGCAGTAAGACCAGTTCCCTAATTGGGTAAGCCGGACGGTATGCAATTTTATCGAACGGAACATTAACCAAAAGCGATTTCCCTTCAAGAATATAACGGACGGTAAGGCTAAAAGCCGGCTTTACATTGGCGCCGGAAATCGAATAACGCTCCGTATCTTCAAAAAAGTCCTCGTATGTATAACCTGCAAGCTTGAAGTTATCTTCAGCTATTTCTTTCATAAAATCAGGCGTCTCCGGCAGAAGAACATATAAATTCATCCTGCTAAGTTCGGGATAATCGGACAGAAGTTTGTTTTTGTCGTCGCTTAAGCGCAAAGCGTTAATATCATAAAGACGATATATACTTTCGACTATCGGACGGTCGTCATAATCCATTTGATCCAAATATGCGCGCATTCTGTCCTGATGCATAACGGGCGGAATACGGTAAGCGCGCGCAATATCGCCAATCGTGTAACGCACTTCCAAAGCGCCGTCTACCACTTCGTATTCAAAAGCATGCCGATCTATGCTGTGGAGACCGGAAAACAATGTCATACCAACGCCGGAAGCGTCTGCGTAATCAATAGAAACCTGAGATTCCATAAGCTGTCTTGTAATTGCATCAGCAATTCTGTCGCCTTGTGGATTGGGAGGGTTCGATCTCCATACTATGCCTGTAGCTTTTTCCGTAAGAATTATTTCCGCAGTCTGGTGCAGGAAGCGCAGTGATAAAAATTCATTTTCTAAAACAACATCTTCATGTTCTTCTTCAACAATGTATTCATAAACCATTACAGGTCTTGGTCTGACAGTCCTTTTACTGCTACAGGAAACAGCCAAAAAGACTGTGAGGAATATTAATAACAGCCATAACTTGCTTGCAGAATTTTTCACCTGACCCCCTACATCACCCGGAACAAAATTTCTTTATACAGCGATATAAAATACGCGATAGCATCGCTTACAAGGCTGAAAAAGATTACAAAGATAAACACCATTACTCCCATCCCGACAATTGTTAATAAGCTTGAAAGAATCGTCTTTAAAAGGCTGTAATCGTGAACCATCATCATGGCGGAAAGCATCAGCAAGCCTGTCCACACCATGGCAAAGCCTCCAAGCACCCAGTAAATTGCGCCTTCATCAAAAGTAATGAACTGGCTTAGTATGATCAGTACGATGTTGATCAACACATAAGGGGTAAGAGCATAACAAACTGCCATGTAAATCTCATACATCCTTCCCTTGCCGTCCATGAGGGTTGTAAGACTCCAGTTTGCGACAGTCCACAGGAAAACCGGCAGAAGAATACGCATTGCGACAATAGCCGAGTTAAAATATTCCATGTTAATTGTAACAAACTGGAAATTTGTTAATGTCTGGCGCAATACTTCCACTATAACTGCCATTACGATAATTATATTTGCCGCGGCAATGGAACCCCGTTTTTCATGCGTTAAATCCCAAAATCCGTCAAGCGGATGGGTTATCACATAGAGTGAGTATTTCAACGTTATTCCAACGTGCTGCCACCATGTTTTATCGTTGATATATTTCATGCTTCTCTGATCTCCCTGACAAGTTTTATTGAATACCTTATACCAAGCGGAACAAATATCAGGATTCCCAAAATAAGCAGCACCTTCCAGAGGTTTTCTTCCATCCACTGTTTACGGTATAATTGGAAAGCCTTTCCATAACCTTCACGGTAATGTTTCAGTTTGTAGTATCTCATAGCTTTTTGAAACTCACCTTGCCTCAGCGCGGCACGTCCAATGCCGATGTACGCCAAGTCGTAATTTCCGTTCATTTTTAAAACATCTTCCCATTTGTCAGCGGAAGACTCGTAACGTCCGGCTTTGTATTCGTCTAACGCTTCGTTAATCATGGCTCCGTAACTTGTAAGATCGAATCGTGTAAGAGCGCAAGACCTGGAATCCAAGGCATAAAGCGAATAGCCCATTCTGTCAAGAGCGACGGGCTGCATGAAAAAACCTTCGCGGTTACCGACGCCGCCAAAAGCGTACAGCAGATTGCCCTGAAAATCGTACATGAAAATGCGTCCGCGCGTTCTGTCAAAACAGGCATAAGAATCGTTTTCAAAAGCGGTTACATCGATAAATCTTGAGCGGCCTGATATGTTTCCTGCGTTGCCAAAAACCAAATCGCCAACAGGTTTTTCATAACCGTTACGGATCAAAATATCCTGCCCCATCGCATTAAGACGGCGCACAGGTTCTGTCTGTCCTGTAGAATTGGTAACGTAAACAAAGCCGTCGCTGTCAAGGCATGTGTTGCTGTACTCGGTCGGAATAAAAAGGTCCATGCGCTCTTTCTGCGCCTGTGTAGAAATAAGTTTCCATGCATAGTCAATAGGATTGACATATACTTTGTTCGCGCCCATATAACCGGAAAATTCTCCGCGACTGTCAAATTCCATAAGTCCCTTGTTGACGTTACGCGCTTGAATAAATACGCGGTTAGCGAAATCAACAACCAGTTTTACGGGAAGAAAATCGGTAAACTCTCCCAAACTTTCATCTTCCGGTTTTTCGATAGTAGAAAGATAATTCCAGTTCCTATCAAGAATCAGCACACGGTTATTGTCGGTATCGGCAATATAAAGACGTCCGTCCCTGTTTTCAAAAACATCCATTGGATACCTGAGCGGCGATTCAACGCCGTTAATCCTCACAGAAGAAAGAGTCGAAACAACGCGGTGTTCGCCGTTTACCTGAAGTTCAACCAGAATTATCCTATTGTTGCCGGAGTCGCAGATGTAAATACGGTTATTGCGGATAAAAAGTCCCTGCGGGTCTCTGAAATGTCCCACTCCCAAAGAAGTGCCAAGAATGAATGAGCTTACCCTGTAAGCATCGGGAGAGGCAACCTGCTCCTCCCAAAAATCGTAATTGTAAGTGTAGTTGGACGGCTCTGAAAAAACAGGAGCCGCCGCGAAGAGACAAACCGCCAATAAAGCAAAACAAAAAATCTTCTTCATTCTTTTATCCCCGAACTTGCCATTGTTTGCAATACGTTACTTTGAGCGAAAATGAACATCAGAAGCGGAACGATCATTATAAAGAGACCTACTGCGGCTCCTACGCCGGCGCGCGCAATACCGCCTGTGGCAATTTGCGAAAGTGCGAAGGGCAGTGTCTTTAATTCTTCCGAATAAATAATGTTGGAAGCCCTCATATTCCACAAACTCTGCACCGAGAAAATCATTACAGTAAGCCACGCCGGTTTAATCATTGGCAGTACTATATAGATGAAAATACGAAATTCTTTCGCGCCGTCTACTTTTGCAGCTTCAAGAAGTGTATCGGGGATTGTGTCAATAAACTGCTTTAAAAGGAAGAACCCCATCGGCATCGCGAAAGCCGGAACAATAACTGACATATAAGTATCAACCCAGTTAAGCTTCGCCATAATGAGATAGTTGGGTATTGCCGTTACATAAGTGGAGAACATAAGAGTGATAATTACGCCTTTGAAAAATATTGTTGAACCCGGAAACTTGTATTTAGAAACAACAAACGCTCCCATCGAAGCGACAACAATAAGTCCGGCTGTTCCAACTACTGTGATAAATACCGTGTTAAAAATATAGCGTGAAAAAGGAACCCAAGATTTACTCATTATTATAAAAAGGTCTTGAAAATTATTCATCGTGGGCATTCGCACAAAAAGACGGGGCGGAAAGAGGAAAAGTTCGTTCAACGGTTTGAACGCGTTGTTAATTGTGTAAACAAGCGGATAGGCAAAGAACACTCCAAAGATTGTGAGAATTGTAACAATAAAAGCGTCGCCGCCATAAGAACGATTGAGTCTTTTACCGCCAACTAATTTTTTATGATATTTTTTCATGTTTGCCCCTTAAGTCCCTATCCGTTTTAACATTCTCTGTATTATAGAATTGCACAAAATCATGGTAAAAAATAAAATTGTCGCTATTGCCGAAGCATAGCCCATCTCAAAACGAATCGAGCCGTAGTCAATAAGATGATTCACAACCGTATGCACCGCGTAATCCGTACTTGGAAAACCTGCAAGCTGTATCGTAACGTCCGCTACGCCGAAAGAGTTGGTAATTGCCATAACCGCGCCGAACATCAACATCCCTTTCATGTTTGGAAGAGTGATATACCAAAGTTCCTGCCAGCGGTTCGAGATACCGTCTACAAGACCCGCTTCATAAAGAGTCGGGTCAATTGTTGAAAGCCCTGCGATAAACGCAAGGAAGCCGGCTCCCAAACTCATCCAGAGAATAACAACCAAAATTGCCGGCATCATATACTTGGGGTCTGTCAGCCAAAGAATCGGCTGATCGAGAACGCCCATGTTCATTAAAATACCGTTTATGTAACCGTAAGGATCGCCTGAAAAAATAGTCAGCCAAATTACGAAAACACCTGCGGAAATTGAGGGCGCGTAAAAAATCAAAGTAACAAAGGCGCGAATATAACGCGGCAGTTCATTGATAAACCATGCAAACAAAAACGCCATTATGTAACCGACCGGTCCTGTGATAGCCGCCATTATAAATGTATTTTTCATTGAAATTAAAAATACATCGTCAGCTAACAACAGGTTGATATAGTTACGCAAACCGATAAATCTAGGCGGTTCAAGTATATTAAAGTATGTAAAACTGAAGAAAACAGATATTATAACGGGAGCCACAAAGAAAAGAAGAAAAACAATCGCATAGGGCGCAAGAAAGATATAGCATATCTTGTGCCTTTGTATCTCCCTTGCCTGCCTTTCGTCGGCTTCTTTTCTTTTTTCGATATACCTTGCAAGACTCATTTTTCCCCCTATTCCAGACCAAATTCTTTGCGTTTTTTAATCAACTCTTCGTTGATTGTGAGGGTGTAATCCAGCATGGTTTCCCTCGTATCCTGACCTTCGTTCAATATTTTGCGCACCGCGTTTGTGATATGGCGGTTCACGAAATAACCGCCCGGCACTTCCGGATTGCCGACTGTCCACGAACGCTGTTCGTCAAGAACCGACATTTGTTCAGAACCCCAAGAAAGCCGTTTGAAAGCTTCGTAATTAGCAGTCGGGTAACGCGCTGCGGCTCCCATTATGCTTTCAAGTTCGCGCCCAAAGCGGAGCTGTGTATCCGCGCTTATCCACCACTTCATAAATTCCCACGCCAAATCGGGGCGCTTTGCGTTTGAAAAGATCATGGAAGCCAGCGTTCCCGTTGATACTGAACGATCAATTACTCCGTTGCTTTTCACTAAACCTGGCATCCGCGAGAAACCCCACAGACCGCGAAGTTCCGGCGCGAAAACTTCAAGCGTGTTAAAGTTTGTGTAGTCCGCAAAGGCAAGCGGCATTTCGCCGGTGCGGAAGCGGTTTACAAAGTTATAAACTACGGGCGTTTTGTAGTGTGTAAAAAATCTTGTGTAAACATCAAACGCTTCTATCGCAATTTCGTTATCTAAAAGAGTGCGCGAACCATCATCATTGTAGACTCTGCCGCCGCGCTGGAATAAATGCGCAAGGAAGTTCGAGAAGTCGATATTGATCTGTTCGTTAGTTGCAACAGAAGGAATGCCTACATTCATGTTGTTCTTTTGTATGATGGGCAGGATATTGATCAGATCGTCCCATGTGTCGGGAATATCAACGCCAAGTTCTTCAAGGATATCCTTTCTGTAAAACATTACGTGAAAATACTGAGTTTCAGGCAAACCGTATACGCCGCCCAGATATTCAAACGGAATAATAACGCTGTGATCTATTTCACTCACCGCTTCTTCATAACCTTCAAATTTGGAAACATCCAAAACTGCGTTACGCACGGCATAGTTTACCGGGTCTCCCTGCGGAACTGTAAGCGCCATATCCGGCCCCGTACCGGCAATAACCGCCGGCATTACCGCTTCAGGCGCTACCAGCCTTACATTCACCCTGATTCCCGTTAATGGAGTAAAGGTGTCGTCTACCATCGCTTTCAGGATTGTGCTTTGATCGCGTCCTGTCAGTATCCAAACATTGACAACATCGGGGCTTTTGCCGTATGTGTTGCCAAGATTGTTGTAGTCAACAACAAACGATATAAAGAACGAACGAATCTCGTGCAAAGCTGCGACAAAGAAATTCTCATTAACAGGCGGAACTCTCGCGCCTTCTGCGCTGACAACAATATAATCTATATCGAGCTGAGACTGTGAAAGAGCCAGCAGACTGTCGCCAAGCGAGCTGATATTGTTCTTGAAATTAACAAGCGTTCTGGGAATCTTATCCGGACGCCTGACAAAAAGTTCCAACTGCCGCGCAAGCGTCAACGCTACAGCTGCCTGCGCGCTTCGTTCGCCGGAATAGTGGGTTAAATCGTCTACCAATTTGTAGAGGATTTTACTTTCCAGTTCCATCGCTTCTATTACTTCGGGATATACAACATCAACGCGGTAATCGCGCAAAATGTCAGGTTCGGGACCTGTCAGTACAAGTATCTTACGGTAGATTGAGTTCAGCCTGAACACGCTTTCTTCCATTACGTTCAAGATGTCGCCCATTTCGCCCAATGTCGCCTGAAGGCGGACAGTGTGAGTGCCGGCTTCCAGCGGGAAAAACATATCCCCTTGATCGTCACCTAACGTAAGAAGATTCCATTTATTGCTGTATTTAAACGGCACGGAAGAAAGTTCCTGACAGGGAATTTCTCCGTCTATAAGAACAGCGCGGTTCGACACATAACCGCGATTATAATTTTGCCTGCCCTTAATTGTGATGCGGTACATACCGCTTTCCTGAACATCAAATTCCCATTCTATCCATTGTCCGGCAACGCGCCAGCTTTGACCGCCGATCATATTCAAACGTATTCTCGCTACGCTCGCAGGTTCGGTCGCGCCTGAAGAACGATCGTACACAGGATACAGAGAAGGATCGGAACGGCGCACCGCTCTTTCACCTTGTATCCTTAACATATAGTTACTGCGATTGTTGCCGTAATTTCCCAAATTTATATTGGAAACATATTCACGGTAACTTTGCGTTGGAGTGGGAGCCACCAATAAAAGAGAACGAATCGCAACCGGCTCATTTACGCCTTCAAGTCTGATAGTGTTTCTGCCTTCGCGAAAATAAAACGAATAGGGTTCTGTTATATAACCCAGCGAATCCCTGAACCACGCTCTTTCCCAGCGCGGCTTTTCAACTTGAGTGGCGCGGATTTCATTGCCCTGATTATCAAAGCGGCTGCTTCCGCTGTCTCCCCATACGCGCTGGAACGAAAGTCTGTCCGCGCCGAGGAAGGGAATTTCGCCGTTGATAAACAAAGCGCGTTCTACCGCTATGCCCCGTGACTGGAGAGGGAAATAATCCATATATATATAGTAAAGTCCTGCGCGCGGAACATTGACCGCGTACTCGATAAAACTTATTTCTTCTGTACGCAAAGACCGCGCTTCACCTTCAAAATTCTCAAGCGCAGAAACGCCGTTGGCAGAAGTCCAAGCAAAAATATTGATTGGGATATCCTGCGCTCCTGTCGGAACATTAACGTAACGTTCCATATAACGGGAATATGTATTTGTCCTTCCGGTACTTGCTCCGGTTAAATCGAAGCCGACATATTTATCGGAAAAATCAGACTCCTGCCTGTTGGCAGCCAAAACGACAAGTGCCGCGATAACTATAACAACAGCGGCAATAACCAAAATCCTGATTTTAGAAGTTTTATCATCCATTTCTTTGACAGCCTTTGTTCATGAATTTATCCTTAACATTTATTTTACAGCATTTATCATCAGCTTGAGAAGGTCTTCGGAATCAGTTGAATTCGGCTGACCTGTTCTTCGATCAAAAAGACCGAATTTTTCACCGTTCCCTGATATTGTACCGTTGTCCCAATAAATGGGAACAATTCCGTATTTTTTCGCGGTTCCAAACACGTGCGAAATGTAGTCGGCTCTGGTTTGACGCGCCTGCTCTTCTCTTCCCTTATTAATCCCGAATAACTGCAATACCGCGCCGCACTCCCCGATAATTACCGGAATATTTTTTTCAATAAAACGCTCTTTGAACGGAGCAAAATCATTGTCTACCCTTTGTCTTTCGGGATTTGTTCCCCAAGAGGAAAGACTTCCCTGAATTGTCAGTTCGTGAGGAGTATAGTAATGGAAACCAAGAATCAATCTGCCCTCAATGGAATCTGTGGGCATAGTAAAGTGGCTTGCAAGCGCCTGACGGTTGTCGGCGCAATATGCGTTCACCATAAGATAGCGCCGTCCGTTGTTACCGCCCGATGAGCGCACCGCATCTACAAAAAGCTGATTCCAGTTGTTTAAAGTAATAAACTGCCTGAAATCATTACAGGTCTGCCAACTGCCGTCGTGAAGTTCGTTAAAACCTTCGAAAATCAGCCATTCGCCGTAATTCTTAAAATATGCGGCTATCTGCTGCCATAAGCGTACATATTGAGCTGTAATCAAATTGTATGAATTTTGATTTCTGCTTGCACTGCCGATTGAAAGCCAGCCCGTATCCCTGCCGCCGCTTTCTGTTTTGCCGTCATGGTGCAGATTGATAATCACCTTCAAACCTGCGTTATGCGCCATGTCAACAGCATCGCTGACGCGCTGAAGACGGGTTGTCGACACGCGATAATCAGGCGCAGGGCCGACAGACCCCATCCATGTTACAGGAATGCGAATAATATCGAAACCGGCTTCTTTTACGCCGGCCATCAGCTCTTCATTAATTGGGGGATTGCCCCATGTCGTCTCACCGCCAATACCGTTGTTGTGAGAATCCAAAGAGTTCCCTAAATTCCAGCCGGAAAAAATTCCCTCGTCTTTGAAATATTCAGAGGCTGTTTTACCGTCTACAGTGTCCAGCGGATAATTACTTTTTACAGCATCGGGTCTTGAAGGAACATAATCAAGAAACGAAGGAGGAGCCTCTTTTGCGGCTTTCCCGGCGCACGCGGCGAGCAAGAGAGAAAAAATAGCACATAAAAAAAACGAAACTTTTTTGATTGTCATCATATCTCCCTGCTAACCGCGCTAACGGCCTAATTGTGAACCTTAAAATCCCACATCTTGATGTGGAAAGTTGCCGGTCTCCAGCTTTCATGGGTCTGGAATTCAACGCCAATTACATTTTCCAGCCTGAGTCTTACAGGAGTGTTTGTCCAACTCGGCTGCATGAAGAATTTTATGGGGACTTCGATTGTAGATACCACGCCTTCTTCCGTGTCAAAGGTATATTCATGATAGGCAAAGTCTTTTATATTGGAGATTTTATATTTGAGCGAGTACTTTTTGCCGTCTCCGAGAATCTTAAAGGAAAACTGCGTTGCTTTTTTGAAACGCTCTAGGGTCTCAGGATCAGGATCGATAGCCCAGCCGGCATAACCGTACTGGAATTTAGTGGTTACGTTTCCCGTTACTGTGTAGGTATCCACAGTTTCACCGTCAATTTCTTCTTTCGCCATCACCAACTGAGAAACGGAATCTCCCCCGTCATCCGCATCATTATACGCTCTCCATTCCCCGGTAGCGAGAATTCCCGGGCCGATACTAGCAGGCGCATTTCCGCCGCCGGTGGCACAGGCAAAGACTACGGCGCAAAGCGCCCCGCAAAGCAACAAAATCAGTGCTTTTTGTGTGTTTTTCATAGTTTTTCCTCCAAAAAAATAAATGCAGACGATATTGTACGGGAATTAAGCAAATCTTAGAACAACCCGTAATGGTTATAATACCCTTATAATCTACAGCCGTCAAGATTTTTTTTAACCAATAGGTCGAGAAACTCAGGATATGTTACAGACGCGCTTTCCGCAGTCGTTATTTCGATAGGGACAGGACTGGCAAGGGCGGCGGTGGCAAAAGCCATGACAATGCGGTGATCGCCGTGCCCGTCTATTATGGGGGTTTTTTCAGGAGGAGAAAGAGCCCCTTTTCCGTGAATAATGAGCCCGTCGGACCTTTCTGTGCAATTTACGCCCAATTTTGCCAATTCTGCCTTCATTACCGCGATACGGTCAGTTTCCTTGATACGGGCGTGGGCAACATTGACAAGAGCGGTGTCTCCTTCGGCATAGGCGGCAATTACCGCCGCCGCAGGGAGCAGATCGGGCGTTTCATTTAGATCGAAAGTTCCGCCGTGAAGGGAACCGTCGCGAGAAACGGTAAGAAAATCGCCGTTTTCATCGTTTTTGCCCCATTGGACACGGCAACCCATTGATTTCAGCATTTCAAAGACAAATTTGTCCCCCTGAGTGTCTTTCGGGTTAAGACCGAGCAAAGTTACAGGACCGCCCGTAATTGCGGCGGCGGCGGCAGGAAAGGCGGCTGAGGAAAAATCGCCGGGGACAGAGCTTGAAAATGCCTTCCATGAAGAGCCGCCGGGAATTACAAAGTGAGAAAAGTCTGAATCGGCTTCAAAAGGGATACCGTGCGCCTTTAAATAGGAAAGAGTCATTTCGATATAGGGTTTTTCGTTAAGAAGGGGGACATCGATTTCGGTAACCGCGCCCGATGGAGCCAACGGAGACGCGATAAGCAGAGCCGATAAATACTGGCTGGTGGGGCATGGAAGGCTCACCCTTCCCCCTTTCCATGTGCCTTTTATCGTTATTGGGGCGCATCCGTTGTTACTTTTGCATTGGACGCCAAGCCCTGACAGCGCGTCAAGAAGAGGGGCGGCGCTTCGTTTTTGAATTTGCTCGTCGCCCGTAAATTCGACAGGCTCAGATTGAAGTCCGGCAACGGCAAGCGCAAGGTAAAGGGTTGTCCCCGAATTGCCAACATCAAGATTTCTCTGCGGTTTGATTTTTTTAAACCCGTTATTACCAACAACTTTCCAGCTAACTAATTTTTCGCCTTTTTCGTCCGCAGGATTGGGGTTTGACGGATCATCTGCGCGGTATTCAGTAACTTCCGCGCCAAATGTTCTGCAAGCTGAAACGCAGGAACGCGCATCAAGTGAATCGAGGGGGTATTTTATTTCCGAAACTCCGTCCGCTAAAGACGCGATCAATAACTGCCTTATCGTGTGTGATTTGGAAGCCGGAATTTTAACAACGCCTGAAAATTTGTGCGGAGTTATACGAATGTTCATTGTTCTTCCTTCGTTTCATCTTTCGTTTCATACTTCGCGCTTATTTCGTCCCAACGATTTTGAATAGCGGTAACTGTCGCCTGAGCGGTGCGGTCTGTTTCAAAAAAGATTCGCAGTTCTTCCATAAAAGCGGTTTCGTATTCCGCCGCGTCCGGTTTTCCGATGAAACCATGCACAATCCGCGAAGACTCAAAAATATCCCACGCCTTAGAATAAAAAACAAAATCGTCTTTTACATAATCACCGGGGATTAGCTGTGAAATCGCGCCGGGAACGGCTTTTAACTCCGCGCATAAAACGGAAATTTTTTCTACAAGAAATTCGAGGAAACTCCACGCTTCGTCAGGATGATCGGTATTGGCATTAATTCCGACATATATCGCCGAAAGACCGATGTTGTACTTTCCACCCGTGCCCGGAACGGGAATAGTTGTTATGCCAAATGCATCGTCTCCCATTTTTTCTCTCAAGAAAGGAATGTCGCGAGAAGAAGCAATTATCATCGCCGTTTTTCCCTGCGCAAATTCTTCGATACGTTGAGCGCCCGTTGTTTCAAAGATCGACGGCGCAAGCGCCCCATCGCGGTAAAGACTGCCGAGAAACGAAATATCGCTGATAACTGCCCTTGTGTTAAGAACAGGTTTGTTTTCTTCCGCCCAAAAATCGCCGCCGTTCGCCCATATCCATGAAAAAATGTCTCTTAACAGAGAAGCATGGTCGTTGGGACTTAAACTTAACGCCGTCCCGTATACATCGGGAGAATCTCCTCCTGAAACAGTTTTTGCGTAGGCGATAAATTCTTCACGGGTTTTTGGCGGACGGTCAAAGCCGGCGGCGGAGAGTATCTCAATGTTGTAAAAGAGCAAATCCATAAAGGAGACTAAGGGAATCGCCAACTGGCGGCTGCCTGATTCATAGTTAGTGAAAGAATTTAATTCCATCAGAGAACCTGCGGCAATAAGAGCGTTGAAGTCCTCATCATCAAAAATAAAAATATCTGACTCCCTTGCTTTTTCTTCCGGTTGGGAGCCTTTCTTTGCCGTCCGCGAAGTGTCAGCTTTGGCAGGGGCGGCGGTGTGAACATTCAGCAACTGTACCCGTAAATCGGGATTTTTTTCCCCGAATTCCTGTATCAGCATTTCCGTAATTTTCCTGCCAAACAATTCCTCACTGCGCGAAGAAAGAAACAGATTCGCCTGTTTGGTCTCAGTGTTTACTTTAAAAGATAAATTAATAATTATGGGAGCGATTATTAAAATCAGCATGGCAAGAATGAGAAAAATATCGATCCGCTCGCCGATATATATCGGCTTTTCTTTGATTTTACGAAAAAAAACGCCGATCTGTCCGCCAACATATATCAATTTTTCTCTGATTTTATGAAAAAACGCTTTGAGCCGTCCGCCGGTTTTTATCAGCTTTTCCTTGATTTTAACGAGAAAAATACCGATCCGTCCGCCAATATATATCGACTTTTCTTTGATTTTACGGTAAAAATTAACTATGTTTTCCTTGTCAAAAAGGCTCATTTATACACTCTCCAATAAAGTCCGTCAAAAAAGCCCGGAAGACTCTTCTGAAGATAAATTAACAGTAAATTTTTCCAGAACAAAAAAATGTCCTTTTGATATTAAATCAGAATCTTCGTATAATGCCTATCTGTCAAACGGCTCGCTTGAGCTTGGCTTAAAAAAAACGAACTGCATCGCATGGGTAGATATTCCCGATCATGAATTTCGGGATCACGTTATAGAAGCGAAAATTCGCATCGACAGTTTGGGCGGTTATGCTTCCGCCGGTATCATATTCCGCATTGCGCATCAGGAATCTTATTATTTGGCGCTTGTTTCCAGCAAGGGATATTTCCGCCTTGATGTTGTAAAGGACAATTCTCCAAAGCCTCTCATCGCATGGTCTGAAATCGCGAATTTTGACGGAACAAATTTCAGCCTGAATATTATTACCTACGGCACTTATTTGATTTTTCTTGCCAACGGTAAATGGCTTGGAGAGGTAAACGACGATTCCATAGCCTCAGGGCGCGTCGGTTTTACTCTGGCTTCTTATGAAGGAACAGAACCGGAAGGCGCAAATGAATATACTTGCAAAGCTTGGCTCGATTATCTTTCTGTGGATACGCGGATCAAAACAATAGAAGATGGTTATAAAAAATGGACTGACGATTCTAACATCAACGCGGACGGTCGTTTGCGGCTTGCGGAAACTTTCGCGGTTATGGGTGAATATACAAAGGCGCTGGCTCAACTTAACAGAGCATGGAAAAAAAGAGACGAAGCTATCCGCGCTGTTTCCGCCACATATACAGAAGTCAGAACCAAAAAAGAACTTATCCTTGCCGCGCGAATGTCGTTCCGTCTTGGGCAATACAAAGAGGCGGAAGAATTTCTCGATTTAATTCTTGAACAATGGCCTTCTTCCGATGAAGGGAAAATGGCTTATGCCGAAAAATTGAAAGTTCTGAACGAACTGAACAAGTTTGCGGAATTAAAAGAATTTGTGTCAAAATATCACGATAAATTTGAAAAAGATATTGATTTTTACACCATACTTGCGCGTTGTCACTGGGAACTGGGAGAGTACAGCGAATCCGCCGCCGCATGGGGCAAAGCTTTTAAGATGAACAACGAGAACGGCATTTATGCAACTAACGCAGCCAGCGCGCTTGAACTTGCAGGAAAGAGGAAAGAAGCATTGGCGCTTTTCCTTGAAGCCGGAAAACTTTTTCTTAAACAGGACAACGGACCTGAGATTGCGGCGATTATGCCAAAACTTTCCGTGCTTGGTGAAAAAAACTGGGAAGCGCGCGTCCTCGCAGGAAAATGGGCATACAGTACCGAAGACTACGACAGCGCGTTGACGGAATTTACAGCCGCGAACAGACTCAGATGCGCTCTTAAACCGCGTCCTAAAGCAGACCCGGCGCATTACTATTTGTGGGGACTTGTTTTGAGTCTTAAGGGAAGAAACAGCGACGCAATTCGCATTCTTGAAAGAACTGTCAGGCTTGCACCGGACTACGGTCTTTTCCGTTTCAAACTTGCCGAACTAAAACTTACAAACGGAGTTAAAGACCCAAAACTTGCCAATGAATTAAAGCTCGCTCTTAATCAAATTAACGATGACCCCGACGGCGCACTGGCAAACCGCGCCGGAAATCTGCTAAAAAAAGCCGGTTACGGTAAAGCCGCAAAATATTTCTTTGACAAAGTGAAAAAATAGGGGCATTTTCTTTATGCTGGTAATTGACTGGCCGCATTTTTTGAAAAACGGTTTTCAAATTGGAGAAAAAAAATCCTCTGTAACTATCGGCGTTTTTGACGGAGTACATCGCGGACATCAAGCGTTAATAGAGCGCGTAGTTGCACATAACGCGGACGATGTGCCTGCGGTTATCACTTTTAGGGAAAATCACAAAAAAGAGGAAGCGGAAAACATTCAGACATTTAGTCAAAAACTCGCGGTATTTGAAAACATGGGAATAAAAATAACGTTAGCTGTCGATTTTACAGAAGAGTTCAAGCGCATGACTGGAACTGAGTTTTTAGAAACTTTGCTAAAGCGCGGCAACGTGGGCTTTCTTGCAGTCGGGAGCAGTTTTTGCTGCGGTTATCAATTAGACACAAACGCGGCGGCAATTCAAAAGTTTTTTACCGCCCAAAACATCCCCGTAGAAATTGTCCCCGAAGTTCTGGAAAGCGGACTGCCAATTAGTTCAAGCCGCATCCGCGCCGCGATTGCGAACGGCGATCTTGCGCTGGCAGAAAAAATGCTGGGACGGGAGTTGGGTCAAGAAATCAAAACTGTTCATCAATCATCGAAGAGATTTGGGTAAAATTTTCAAATAACTTTGTTTTTATTTTTTGTTTTTTTTCGTTTCTAAGAGCCAAAAGCCTGTCATCTTCCTTATAATCTTCATGATAAAACAATTGGTAAGGCGCTATTTTAAGAGATGTTGCTATCCTTTCGACATATTCTAATGAAGGACATCGGATTCCTGTCTCAATTTGCCCGATGTAACGGTGGTCTGTTCCGCACAATTCAGCGAGCTTTTCTTGTGTTAATTTGGCTTCCTTTCTGTACTTTCTCATATTTTCCATAAAAACAGCCTGTATACCCATATATCCATTCTAATAGCTAGATTCTAATATAATACACCAGCTTGACGCTTGTATATTATTATGATAAAGTAGCATCAAGCTAGATATTTACGGAGGATAATGATGAAAAGGATTCTTTTGGCGTTGATTGCAGTATTTCTATTTGTCGGGTCAACGGTTTCTGCACAGGAGGACGGTTTTACCAGAGTGGTAGGTAATATCGGGGCAATGATGAATTTTACCAAAGCAGAGGATATTGACTGGTCAAACAACTTGTCATTGTCGCTTGGAGCAAGAATATTTCCCAAGTATAAGAACGACAATTTAAATTTTGGACTTTCGATTTTTTGGGACTTTAATTTAATCAACGAAATGGAATGGAAATCGTCTGATGGAACAACATATAGAATCACGAAGGATAAAACCCAAAATTTTTTAGCATTTGATATTCGAGTTGGGGCAAGTTTACAGGGACCAATTTCCGGCATTGTCAATTTTGTGCTTGATGGAGGATTTTTACTAAACCACTTTGGCGCAAGTTATGATTATGGATGGGGTGGTCTTTTATACGGCGACATTTCTCTTTCATACCGTATATTTGATTTAGGGTTGTATTTGAATGGCGGTGTACAAGTAAATTTGAATAAGATTGTTCTTGAAGCTGGCGTGGATATTGGCTTTTCTTTCTTCAGAAAAGATTCCTATGCGTATTATTCTAAACTTCAAGAGAAAGATATTAGCGGTTATGGAGATGAAGGAAACTTTTATGGCAATTTTATCTTCAGACCTAGTCCCTACATTTTGCTAGGTTATATGTTTTAAATGCTGCGTATATACCGTAAAATGCTGGAACGAGGGTTCACCTTCCTGCATTAAATACGGTATACTTAATTAATTTGACAGCGGGAAAGACTGCAAAGGAAATTTTATGAAAAGCAGAAAAATGATTTTAGTAACTGCCTTGATTTCAGCAACAATGGTTCTAGCCTGCGCCCAGCAGAAGCATGACCCTAAGGACGATTTTCAGGCAGTACCCATGAACGGCGGCGAATCGGTGCAGATTACCGGATACACAGGCTCAAAGTGGGCTGTTAACATTCTGTCTCGAATACAGAATATACCAGTCACCTATATAGGAGACGGAGCGTTCAGAGAAAAAAATCTGATCAAGGTAACCATTCCGGGCAGTGTTACCCATATCGGGACCAGAGCGTTCAACGGAAACCAACTAACCGGCGTTATCATTCCAAACAAAGTAACCGAGATTGGAGCCAGAGCGTTTGGGGACAATCTGCTGGCTAAAGCAAGCATTGGAAACAGCGTTACAGTGATAGGGAACAGCGCGTTTGCAAACAACATCCTGACTAAAGTAACCATTCCCAACAGCGTTACCAGTATCGGACAGTCCGCTTTCTCGGACAACGAACTGATTAGCGCAGTCATTGGCAGCGGCGTTACCTCTATCGGGGACAGCGCGTTCGCAAACAACCAACTGACAAGCGTAAATATCCCCAACGGCGTTACCTCTATCGGGGACAGCACGTTTGCAAATAATCAACTGACAAGCGTTACCATTCCCAACGGCGTTACTGCTATCGGGCAGTCTGCGTTTGCTAAAAACCAGCTGACCGTCATAACCATCCCCAATGGCGTTACCGCTATCGGGCGGACTGCGTTTGCGGAAAACCAACTGACAAGCGTTACCATTCCTGACAGCGTTACCACAATCGGGCAGACTGCGTTTGCGGAAAACCAACTGACAAGCGTTACCATTCCCGACAGCGTTACCAACATCGGGCATAGCGCGTTTATTGGAAATGAACTGACAAAAATAACCATCGGCGCAAACGTTACAATGGGATATACGGATAATTATTACGACAGATACTATCCGTCATTTAGCGCGCCGTTTGACAGTTTATACCGGGCGCAAAGGCGCAGAGCCGGAATATATACATTGAATGACGGCGTGTGGAGCGCGGAATTTGTCGAAAGCACCGAGAATTGACGAGGCACTTTGACTTGTTCGGCAATCAACAGGGTTGTTGAACAAGTCAAATATGCTATAATAATTTCCTATATCAACACATTCTCTATATTCTTCTAACATTTTTTGTATATCCATTTTTACCTCCCTGTTATGTGAAGTACCCATTGTTTTATGAAAATTTAAATACAAATGGAAATATAAATACAACACAAAATGCCCAGATGAAATACAATGGCAGATATATTATGCTCCTCTCTATCTTTTTGTGTCTAATTTTCATATAAACCATAAATACTAAATGACCTAACATTATTATATTAGTTCCAAGCAATGTTATTTTATTTGCCGAAATGCCGTATTCGTTCAGCCGATATATAACCGCTGATATGGTAACAAAATCAAAAAGTATAGTAACAATCGGCAAAATATAAGTACAGATATTTATGATTTTATTGTTTATTCCATTTATACTGGTAAATACCAAAGCGCAAATAACAATTACCATCATAACATTATATGTAACAAATATATTCCTGTCTTCGTACGGTTTCGTTTCGGTAAATATGGATATTACCCCAAAAACAACAAGAGAAATCAATATCAACGGCAAAAAGATGTTTGCTATTATCATTGATAATCTGAC
>JGI24698J34947_10000201_pt1 | contig 24264 bp, 43 predicted proteins | sample TergutMp193P3_FD_34947 | JGI IMG/M metagenome (IMG submission 34947) | reverse complement strand
CTTCTGCTACGCCTACAAGGAAGAGAGGGAAGCATGGATAAAGATTATCATGACGCATGGTTTGAGGCTTGTTCTAAGCGGTTGTACGGGGCAATGGTGGTGATGAAGATCTTGGTTTTCGATTGTGATATTCACAGTGTGAAAGATGTGGCTATGATTCAATCAATACATTTGGAATATGGAAAAATCTAAGCTTGGTTATTTTGATGCTTTCTCCGGTATCGGTGGGTGGGCATTAGGTGCTTTCATGGCAGGGGTACGATTTCATGGTCACTGTTTTTCTGAGATTGATCCTTATGCTATTAAGGTTTACCAGAAACATTTTCCTGAGGCGAAACCTCTTGGAGATATATCTAAGGTTGATTCTGCCTTGTTTCGTCGGGATCAAGATATGCAGTGGGTTTTTTCAGGTTCTTTTCCTTGTTTGGGTATCTCTGGGTCAGGTAAGAGGATGGGTTTACGGGATGCACGATCTGGGCTTTGGTCGGAGTATTTGCGGTTAATTAAAGAAGTTCATCCGGTTGTTTTTATGGTGGAGAACGTGGGGGACTTAGCTATTCGGGGTTTGGACGAGGTTATATCGGGTATTTACGAAGCAGGGTACGAATGTGTCTGGCGCGTGATGTATGCTTCTGATGTTGGTGCACCACATCTCAGGGAGCGTTTGTGGATAATAGGATATCCTAGGACGGTGCAGTCGGGAGAGAATGTTGACTTGTTCTCGGTGCGGTTGGTAAGGCGGATTGCTTCTTCGGGGCGTTCTGTGATGAAGCTTGAGCCTGTGAAGTATTTTGAGAAGGTTTATGTCGGGCAAGCAACAAATGACGGGCAGGTTGTGGATGCCTACCATAAGCCTGTAGGCAGGAACATGCCGAAGGGAGGCTACCTACTTGGGGCTGAAGTGTTTGCAGTGCCTACTTGGGAGAGGGGTTTAGATGTCAAAGAAATATTGGAAGACACCGACAACGTTGTCGGGCGGCTTAATGCGCAAGGAGACTGCGGAGGCTCTACTAATTCGGGGGGAGCCGAGGAAGTCGGGGCACTCAGCCCAGCTTTCTCTGCAAGAACAAGTATTAGACATGAGGATGTGGCCAACACCGATAGCGCACGACAGTGTAGACACATTCTCAGGGAAAAAGAGGGAGTACGAGGGTCTTGTCTGGGGTGTGAACCATATTCTGAATTGGAAGGGGCGTGGGACGTTAAACCCGAATTTCAGTGCATGGTTAATGGGGTTCCGTGGTATGTGGACTGCAATGGACAACCCATCCCCTTCCCTGTCACTCTTGATAAAGGAGTGAATGATAAAAAGATGTTAAGTTGTTATGGGAATGCAATTTTACCACAGTTAGCTTGGGTGATGTGGCAATGTATCAAGCCTCTCATTGCAGGGTTTTATTCTTAATGAGTGGTGGTTTTTCCTTTTGCACCCCTACTGCTGAGGTATTTGAGGGGCTTAACAAATCAGGGGACGGTCGGTCTAAGCCTAACAAGCTGGCGTGGCAGGTGCATGACTTCGTAGAGCAGTATCGTTTTGCTATTGCTGGGGAAGTATTGAATCCTGCTTTTTCTGGATGGTTAATGGGTTTTCCAGTAAGTTGGGCTGATATTAGTTCTCGTATTTAAGTAGGTTCTGGTTAAGGAGTAATTAAGATGAACATCGTTTTTAAAGTTCCTGATAAAGACTCGGAGGATACTTTTGCCTGTAGGCTTTCTAATTATAAAGGGTTCCCTCTTTTGATTTTTCTTCTTTCGATTTTCTCTCTTATAGCAGGTACTTTTTTATTGATTAATCTCTTATCAAAGGGGCACACATCTTCTGATGTTTCTATTGAAGTTTCTGGTTTGCAGAATTCGTCTGTGATAGAGATTGTGTCAAAGTCATATGGTATTCCTGTAGATTATATGACGGGATTGGCAGGTTACATAGCATTAAATAAGGATAAGTTTACTGGGCAGGGTTTATTTGCTGTCCGTTCAGGGGATTTGGGTTGGATTCAAGATAAGGTTTTATTAGAGACAAATGTAAACTTGGAGGATGTTACACAGAATGCACAAATAGCGGCTTATCTTATAAAGCGTTTTTATGATTCTGGCTATAGTTGGAAGGAATCTTTTTTAATTTATGCTTTTGGTTTCCCTGCTATTCACGGTTCTGAGCATCAGGATTTTATTGATTTCATTGGTTTTAATGTTGTCTCTGGTTGGGATTTAAGGTAAGTATTTCTTTTATACAACCTTGTAATCTTGATGTGATCTATTATAATAGTAGTTGAGGTTTGTATGAACGAGGTTGCTTCCACGTTGCCTAGCTGGGTAACTACCATTACTTATGTTTTGGTTCTTTTGGTTTTTGCTGGTCTGGTTTTCTGGTTTCTTGCTACTGTCGTGCGGAGAGTGTTTAATTCTTTTAAAAAAGATAACCTTAAGAGCTAGTAAACGGTATCCCGTACGGAAAAGGAGTTTTTCAAATTCCTTTTCGTATGTAGGGGTAAGGGGTATTTATGTTTATAGCTATTGATGTGGGTCGAAGTTCAGTTAAGGTAGCCTATACTGCCAGTACTTTTGACAAGGCGGTTTCTTTTGAGATTCCTTCTCTTGTGGCTACTTCTTTTGGTAGTTACGCCAAGCCGGACAGTGCTTTGGTAAATTCCTTTTCAAGTGATGATATTTCTCAGATTGAGGTAAAAGAAACTCAAGGGGATTGGAATAAAGATTTATCTGGGTTTTTCATGTTTGGGAAGCAAGCAAGGAAGCAAGGGGCTTCTGCTTCTTCTTTTTCTGAGGGTAGTCAGTTTCACAAGTTTAGTGTGGCTATAGTTCTTTATGTAATTGCAAAGATTTTAAATGAGGCTGGGGCTTGGGAGAAACGTCCAGACGGTAAACTTGTAGACAGCAATGTCTCTTTGGCTATTAATCTTACCTATTCTAATAATGAGGCTGTTAGTTTTTACTCTAAGGCTCTTAAGGGTCATCATGTTATTGGTTTGGGTGTGGCTTCTGGTAGTCAGGTAACTAGTCGAAGCATTGATTTCACTGTAAAAGACCTTTATTGTTTTCAGCAGGGTTACGCTGCTATCTTTAATTTTATCGGCTCTCCTCAGTTTGCTACTATTCAGAAAGGTAAAGGCATAATAATTGACATTGGCAGGTACACAGTGGACTTTTCGAAGGTGAACGAGCTTACTCTTGTTAGTGGCTATTCAATGGACTTTGGTACAAGGCACTTAATTCAGGAGTTACAGAGTTTGTTTTCCGCTGGCGGTATAAAGTTGGATTTGGAAGAGATAGAGCAAGCTTTGGCTGATCATACCATAAGCTTTTCTAATGTAAAGGGAAAGTTGATACGTCCGTGGGACATTCTACAGAAATTGGAGTCTTTAAACAAGTATTACAACGAGGTGAAGATTGGTGTAAATAACTTTGTTGGGGAGGAAAGGGTTGATTACATTATTTTATGTGGAGGCGGTTCTTTCCTTATTTTGGATCGGTTTGTGCAGGACTTTAGGTCTGAGATTTTTTCTGTGGATTATTTGAGAGCTAATGTCTTGGGTATGTTAAAAATGCTCTCGGTCGGAGGTTTATAATTTGTTTTATATACTTTAGAGGTGTCTATGAGTTTATTAGAGGAGAAATTAAATAAGATTCAGTCTGTTTTGGGGAATGGTTCTGTTCCTGCTAATGTGGATGACAAGCTGGGCTGGCATTTAGACAGAATCTATGAGGCATTGGTTTCGGGTGGTTCTGCTGTTGGTGTGGGGGGGGGTGGACATAACGAGGGTTTAAATGCACAGATAGCAAGGCTTGAGGATAAAATACAAGAGGTAGAATCTCTTGCTGTTTCTAGCTGTCATTGTACAGGTAGTTTTACTTGGGATGCTGATCAACAGGCTATTATATTTAGTACAATGTAGGGAGTTTTCATGTCTCAGGTTAAAACATTTTATAAAGCAGGACTTCAGCCTTATCCAAACTTAGCTCAACCTGTGAATGTTCTTAGGAAAAATCCTGTAACAAACAAATATCATATAATTTCTAGTGGTTTTAAGTATAAGCAATCTGGGGATCCAATTATAATACTAAGGTATCCGTTTCCAACAACTGTAATATCTCCAACTAATACCTATGCTTATACTGTCGAGGTTCCAGGTAAGATTGATTTTGACTTTAAAGATACTTTATCAGGGGAATATCACAGTGCTTTTGGGAACACCTCTTTATTTCCAAATTCTATACCAGTTGATACGGGAAATGTTGAGCATTTGAACCGTCTACATGTTTTTCCGTTGCGGTTTTTGCCTTTTAAGTTTAAGCTTCATACTAATAAGGTTTCTCCAACTCTTATTTACAGACCTCAGAACGAATTATATGCAATAGGGGAGGAACCTTTTGTAGCAGATCGGACGAAGCCATTTTTCTCACAATTTTATGATGGGCGAAATACATTTAAGATACATATGGCAAGAATTTCTGATATTTGGTTTCAGGGTAGTGACGTATGGTGTGATGGAAATAGCTTATATAATTACTTTGGGTCATTAAAGTTCTTTATTGAGTTCACTATTCCAGATACATCTAATTGGAAGAATCCGGGAAATCCAAACAAGGATCCGTGGGATGTATCTATTAGTAACCTAGTTTTCAGCTCTGTGTATACGAATCCTGCTGAATGGTAGGGAATTGTAATCACCCCTAATAATGAAGTCTTTTTTGTTTGGAATAATCGTATAGAGTGTATTGAAGGAGTTTATAATGTTGTTAGCGTTTCCTACTGGGGCGGTGATTGATCCTCTTGTTGTCTCTAAAGACACCTGCACAGTGCGGTCTGTGAATAAGTCTGATTTTAACAACAAGTTAAACGAGAAGGTGTTTAACGGTTGGGTTATTCTGGAGATGGTGTCAAAGTTTAGAAAAACTTTGTTTGGTGGTATTACTTCTTACTATGCGGAGTTAAGGCGTGAGCCCAGTAAACTCTGATAAATTTTCCTTGTTAAAGATGCCTTTAGATCGATCTAATAGTGTGGACGAGGAGGTGTATAATATTTTAAAAGGTTTCAAGTCAGGGGTAGAGGCTAAGAATTTTTTGTGCAGTGCTGTTTTGTACTATGCTAGGTCTCCTCTGGTTTTGTCAGCTAATGCCTTAACGGAGAAGTTGGATAAATTGGTTGCTGTTTTAGAAAAATTGGATTTTTCTTATACAGGCTTGCAATTAGAAAAAATACTTTCTAAGCTAGACAATGTTTACGTGGGAGAAAGGGAACCTGAGTCTTTGAATGTTTCACCTATGTCTGTCATGAATGTAGACAAGAATACAGCAGGTATGCTGCTTTCTTTAAAAGACAGGTTTAAAATTTAACTGGAGGGGTTATGTTTACAGTAATTCGGATTTTGCCTTCTAAGGGAAAGAAGGTATCTGCGTTGTTGTCAGATGGCAGGGTTATCCGTGTTCCATCTGATATGGTTTGGGGTTCAGAAATCTCAGCCGAGGAAATTGTTGATGTGGATGGTGTATTGCATCACAAGAGTTTGGTGATGCAAAAAAAGCCTAAGAATTATGATTTACGAAGAGATCTTTCTGGTTATGATGCAGCTAGTGATTTGAAGAGTATCAGGGATTTTGTTTCTATTTTGTTTCGTTCTGTTATGGGAAGGAGGCCATTTTCACAAGATGAATTTGACGAGGTTACTTCCTATTGTGCTGAGGCTTGTATTCGAAGGCATGTGTACGAGAAGTACGATCCTTCATGGCCAGGGTCTTATAACGGTTATTTAAAAACAATAGTGTTTAATCTATTAAGGGATTTCCGCAGGAAATACTTTGCTACTGATGCTGATGTTATTTCATTGAATCACAAAGTATCTAGTTATCATAAAGATGTGGAATACATTGACCTTGTGGAGGCTACTGGTATTGATGTGTGTGAGCAGGTAGAGCATAAATTACTGCTTGAGCATTTGTCCGCTTGTGTAACGAGACTGGACGAGGTGGGGACGGGGCTTCCAGGTTTTACGTATAAGGATTTATTCGATACTATGGTGAATGGTGAGTCTTTGGATTCCTACTTGCGGTCTTTCAAGTACCCTCGGAAGTTGCTTGACGAGTACGTTTCTGATTTTAGGAATCATCTAAAAGAAGAATTGGCTTTGTCATGGGCTGTTGCTTAAGGGGTTTTTTTGAAAACTTTGGTCTTGGTTTCTGGTATTCAAGGTGTGCCGGAGAAAGTAAGACAACATTTACATATCGTTTCTGTTAATTCTTGGGGTGATAGTATTTTGTATTTAAGTGGTCGGGTTCAGGACACGGCTATGTTTTGGACGGTGGATACCCCTGTGGAGCGGTTTCTAAAGTCTGTGGAAGACTTCAAAGGTAACTTATTGGTCTATTCTGAGGTGGATGTTGATGCTACAATGCGGTCTCGATTTTCGAGGGTTTTGCGAGGTAATCATCCAATTGTTTGGAAGGAGCTAGGTAAGCTTTCTTACTTGGAGGGGCTTTTGGAGCAAGTGAAGAGGTCTGTTTGCAAGTAATTAAGATTAACAAGCCCTCTGATCCTCAGCAATTAAAAATCTTGTTTCCTAATATTAAGCTAGCTTTGGATGGTGTTCCTGTCTATGGAAAGGTTATCTACACTACTTTTCCTTTTCCTTTATCTGATAAAACTGCTTTGGTTTTGGAGCAGTCTAATTCTGGTTATAATTTGGATACTCACTTGGGTTTGCAGGGATTACTGCAAGCTATTAATTACATGCCTTCTGGTAAGTTGAAGAGGTTTATCGTGGCTGGGAAGGAGGCAGTTTTAGATTCTTCTGGTCATGTTGTTTCTCCGGCAGGTGTTTTTAACTCTAATCCAAACGTGTTAAATATGTATTTATTTTGTTCTACTCTGTTGGTGTCTAATCGGGTTTTTATAGAGGAATCTGATGATGCTAGTTATTTGCTTGATACTTTGGAGTCTCCTCTTTTTCAGCGGTTAGCAGAGGCTGATTTGGTTGGGTACGAGAAGATGTTACAGAAAGTCTTGCAGTTAATGGATTCTTATTTCGATCCTTCTGTTAAGTTTAGTGCTAGGAGGGATTCCAAAGGGGTTAGTGGGTTTGATAGGATGGCAAGGCTGATGAGTTCTTTTGATGTTCAGGGGTTTAAGGACTATTTTTTAACAGGGAATATGAAGGAAGATGCCTACGTTCTCTTGTCATTGTTTGGGTAAGTTATACAGCCTTGTATTTTGGTTATAAGGGGTTATATTTATTTTAAGGAGTTTAATTATGGAGTGTCATTTGTACCCAGGTGTTCCGTGCATTGGGACGGGGGAATCTAAACAGTGTAAGGTTTCTAAAGGGAGTAAGCTTAGATGTCGCCGTTATGTGGTTAAGAATGGATCTAAACTTATCAAGGAGCTAGGGCTTGGCTCTCCCTCTGTCTCGCTTGGGGAAGTTTAATTGTGGTTGATAAGGAATATGCAAAGAGTTTCACTGATTTTTCTCAAGTTTTTAGTTCTTCTAAGATGGTAGAGTTAGAGAAGAATCCCTTATACTCAATGGCTAAGTTTGGGGACTTGCCTAATCTGCCAAAAGGAGAGCAGCACTTCTATTATGAAGGAGGTAAGCCCGTTGGGAAAAAGCAGATCCCAGACGACATCTACAATCTTTTATCTGTCTCTGGTTTAAATATTCAGGTTTGGTATTCTGGGGATGATTCTTCTATTGGGACTCATAGAGAGTCTGCTTTTGAGATAAGGTTGTGTAATGACGAGATTCCTTTAATAATTATTTATTATGGTTTGGTCTCTGGTGTGCAGGAGATTTTAGTGTGTGGTTTTAACACTTACAAGTGTTCTATTCCAGACAATTTTACTCTTGCTGATTTTGCCAATATTTTGAATAAAAATAAACTAAAAGACTTTGTTTTGGCTAATTGTTCTTTATCAGAGCCTCAACGGTTACATATAATTGAACATGGCTTGTGTTAGGGGGTTGTTATGGTTGATAAAGAGTATACACAGATTTTTAATGAAATCTCTAGCTTAGCTTTGGAGAAATCTTTGCTGTCTCGTATGAATAAAAGAAATGCCATTTTTTCGATGGCTAAGGTTAAATCTATTAAAAAGGTGTCTGACAACAAGTGGGTTGGTACTTGGGAGTATTTGGGGGATAAAGGTGTGGAGGGGTCTGTTGAAATTCCCTCTGACCTTGTAAAGATGGCTAGTGTTTGTCACCACTATTCTCTTTACCTTTTTAATGTAGCTGAGAAAGGACAGGGTCAGGCTTTTAGGTGTAATTTTTACGGTGACTGGTCTGCTATTATGTCTGTTAGTTTTAACTGGGGTTTAACAAGTGGTATCTCTAAATTAGTAATGGAAGGTAGGTTGACTTATAAATGTAATGTTGACGGGCTTTCAGTGGATGCTTTGCTCAAGGTTTTAGCTAATGATTTTGCAACACGAGACTTTCTGCTTAGTGATGAAGCAGGGTTGAGCAGGGATATGAAAAGTAGGGTACGGAGTTTAGGACCTTAATTTTAATAGTTTTATAAAGATGGAGTTTAATATGGGGAATATTGAGTACGCAAAGATTTTTAATAGTCTTGTACGTTTTTTTAAGCCTTCAAGCATTAAAGCTATGCAAAAGAAATATGTTTTTTCGATGGCTCGCTTGGGGCATCTTATTGATTTAAAGGATGGGGATTTGAATTCTTATTATCAGGGAAATGAGGAGGTTGGAAAGATAGATCTCCCTCATGACTTTTTTAATCTTAATTCTGTCCCTAATCTTATGGTTGAGGTTTGGTATTATGGGAATGCTACTTCAAATGGCAGAGATCATGCTTTTGAGCTAAGGTTGTATGGCTCTGAGGTTCCATGGATAACTATTTTATACGGAGCTATGTCTGGTATTAAAGAGGTTATAGTTCACGGTTATAAGTGTAAGCCACCAGAGGGGTTTTCTTTAGCTTCTTTTGCTGTTGTTTTAAGAGAGGATATGTTAAAAAGCTTTGTTCTTAGATACGGTCATTTATCTAGGAATGATATACAACGTATTAATAAGTGGGGGCTTTAATGAAGAAGTGATTCGTATAATGTCCTATGAAAACTTTTGGTAAATTTTGTGCAGTTTTAACTGCAATGATGTTATCGGCTGTTACAAACGGGATTGTAATACCTCATTTGTGGAATTGGTTTATAGTTCCGCTGGGTGTTGTTCCTATTGGTTTTTGGCTTGCTATCGGGTTATCTTTATTCGTTGGGTTGTTTACTCCACCTTCAGGAAGTGGTTTTTCTGACGATCTATTAACTGCTCTTCTTAAATCCTTTTTTATCAATGTTTGTAAATTCCTGTCGTTGGGATTGGGTGCAATAGTTAACTTGTTTGTTTAGGGCAAGTTTGTTTGTCTTTTCGTATAAGGTTGTATGGATACCGTACAATTTTCAAGTATAACTGCTGAGAATGTTAAAACTGTTATGGAGCAACGGTGTACTTATTACAATTCTCAAATAGAGATTCTTCGTGATTTAATCGACAGCTTTGGGCAGGTTGGTGATGGTGTTTCTGTGGAAGGCATCTCTAAACAGAGGCAGTCTCTTCTTCAGGGTTTGGCAGTTGATATCGGGGGGGATTTATCTCTTCTTGCGCGTATCAAAGTTCAAATTTACGGGTCTAAGTATTACACAGATTTATTGGATGGCTATTCTTTTTATCTTAAAGACTTAATCAATGTACTAAGGCTATACGCTAGTGCTGAGGTGAGGTCAAACTATGTCTAGATCTCCTATTTTAGGTCGTGGAAGGCATGAACCTAATAAGCCTCGAGTTTCTTCTACAGTTCTTTCAAATGTTGTCTCTAATGTGGTACGGGGGTTGGGTGTTGATTTTCCAGCAAGTAATGGTTCTTACCAGTTAGATTGTTTGAAACTGTTTAATGTGTTGGTTAGGTTGGCTCCTGCTTTGGTTATTTCTTCCAGCCAGCCATTGGTCATAAAAGGTTTATGTTCTTTCCGGTTAATTCACACAAAGGCAGGAAAAAAAAGATTGAAGGCTACTTTTTCTTCTTCAGTGTTTAAGTATTTGGATTCTGTTTTTAATCCTCCTCTCCCACCTGAAGCTGTTATAAATGATTTGTTAGCTATTGGTAAGAGTGATGATTTATCAGTGGAGGTTGCACGTTATGAATATTAAGCCTATTAAAGATCAGGTTTTGATAAAGATTGATTCTGTGGAAGAAAAATCTAAGGGCGGTTTATTTCTTGTGTCTGCTGATCCTGTGGTTAAGAGTTCTGGCATTGTTATGGCTGTTGGTGATAGCGATGTTATTACGGTTAAGGTTGGAGACCACGTGCTTATGGAGAAGAGCATGGGTCGTAGGTTTGATATGCCTGTAATAAGAGAGAATGACGTTGGGGTCAAGTGGTCTGAAACAGAGGAGTATATTTTGGTTTCCTTTTACGATGTCATTGCTTTGTTGGAGGATTAGATGAGATTGGAGTTTTCTACAGTGGTTTCTTTAATCAGAGATAAAACTTTTACTGACGAGGTACGATATTGTTCTAACTGTTCCACAGAAATAGACCAAGATCATTATTATATTGTTGGGAACGAGATTAGGTGTTCCTGTTGTGGTTTGGTGTTGGGAATAATTCCAGAGGTGGAGGAATAATATGTTAGGTGTTGTAGGGGATTTAGATAAAGATAGGGTTATTGCTTGGGAGATTACTCCTGATTTAGATACAACTTGTTTTGAAAAGGAGGTTAGGTTTATTAAACCTTTCTTTGCTGTCTCGCACTCTTCTTTGGATACTTTACACTATTCAGTGGGTTGTATTTCGGATTCTGTTTGTGTGGGGAATTTTATTTATGTTGATGTGGATTCAGAGAGATTGGGTTCTATTTCAAAGTTAGAATTTTTTAGAAGGTTTAAGCGGTCTTTTTAAAACATTTCGTATTAGGTATTACTTGATGGAGGTATTTTATGATTGTTACACCGGGAGAGAAACTCCCTGCGGCTTATTTAGAGCGGTTTGATCCAGCAGAGAATGTGGTTTATCGTTTTTCAGTTTTGTCTACTTCTGCACTAGCTGTTGAATTTCATTGGGTAGATGTCCCTTCAAAGAACATAAAAGCAACTCACCAGTGTTTGCAGGGGATTTGTTGTCAGGCTTTGGGGCGAAGGTCTCAAACCTACAACGTGCCTATCTATGTATACAGACAGGCTGGGTCTACTGAAGGGGATGTTTACGTATGGCAAATGACTCCTTCTAGATGGAAAAAATTTAGTGATTTGGCTTTGCAGGTGGATCTTTTGCAGTACGATTTAACTTTTTCGGCACAGAAGCGTGGTCAGGGTATGGATTGGAGTTATTCTGTTCTGCCTGATGCGAAGTACAGAGATTATTGGTCTCCTGAGCAGAAGGAGCAGTTGAAAATTGCTACAGACTCCTTTTATCAAATGGGAGAATCTTCTTTGGTCAATCCGATGACTTATAATGACTGGGCACAGTTGTTATATGACATTGGTTATGATGTGCAGAATCAGTGTTGGCCAGGCGGTCAGTCTCCAATGAATTCAGGGGCTTCTTTCGGAGCTATAAGACAGGCGGTTGGTGTTGGCTCTGTTTTGCCGCCTCCACCTCCTGCTGGGTATGTTTCGTCTCATCCACAGGCTCTTACTGGGCAAGCGTTTCCACCTCCTACTTCTCATCCTACTATTGGTAATGGGGTTATTATGCAGCCTCCTTCTCTCCAGGGAGCACCCTCTGTTCCTGTAAATGTTCCTGTATCTACTCCAGTTGGTGTTCCTTCTGCCCCAGCTTTACAGACTGTAATCCCAGGACAAGGGGTTAGTATTGCAGTTCCTGCTAGTGGGGTTTCTAATCCTAACGCTAATAGTGTGACTCCGGCAGGGTTACAAGAGGTTACTCCTGAAGAATTGAACGCAATGTTGAGTTAGTTTTTGGTATGGCGATGGGCATGAAATATTTATTTTGTTACGCATATATGTTGCGTGGTTTGAATATATGCAGGTTCAACTCCTGCACGCCATATAGTGGAAAGAGGCATTAGCTTTTCACTAGGCAAGTTGAATTATCACAACTTGCTAATGATCCTGAAGGCGGCTAGTAGTAATGATGTTGCAATGGCTGTAATCCGATCAGTAATATTATTACTGCTAGCTATTTTTAATCTGTTGGAGAGATTTACGATGACAATTAATGTTTTGGGTAGAAAAATATCAAGAGAGGAGCTAGAAGAAATGATGGAACGACCTGCATTTAAACTGTTATATGAAATGTTGAGTGCTAGTCCTGCTATGCAAATGCTTAGCGATTATCTCTGTCATTGGTTGGAGGATTCTGATGTGGAGGATTCTGATGTGGAGGTGTAGTTATGCAGGATTTTAATGTTGGGGTTGTAGTTCTCTTAAAAAGTGGGAGCCCGAAGATGACAGTAATAAGCCTTTCTGATGACAAAGCTTTCTGTCATTGGTTTGACGAGAATGATAATCTTAAAGGGAATACTTTTCCTCTTGCTTGCCTTAAGGTGGTTTCTATTGGCACGGCTGGTTAGTTTAACAGACGAAGATATTGATCTTATTTGTCATTGTCTGGATAGGCACCCTGAAATATACTCTTTTGTGAATAAGATAAAGACTAAGTTAGTGAAATCTCAAAAAAGAATAAAAAACGCTAGTGCTAAAAGTAAAGGTAGGGAATTTCAGTTTTGGGTTTGCAGAAAAATCTCCGAGCTTTTGAATATTCCTTATAATCAGCAAGATGATGAATGTTTGATTCATAGCAGGGAGATGTCTCAGCAAGGTGTGGATATTGTCTTGCGTGGGGAGGCTAGGGAACGGTTACCAATAGATTTTGAATGTAAAGCAATGTCAACTATGGATATTCCTGACGCTGTTAAACAAGCAGATGAGAATGCAGGGGTTGATCGCTTGGGGGCAGTGGCTTTTCGACAAACAAACACCGATCCTGTGGTTATTTTTTCTTGGGGTACTTTTGAGAAATTGTTTCGTATGTTTATAGACGATTCAGGACGGTTCCTGACAAAGTTTGTAGTAAAGAAGAAGGGAGTAAAAGCTAATGGCGGAAGGTAGTAAGAAAAGACAGTCTTTGAGTGATTTAATTTCTGGGTTAAAGACTCCAGATGCAAAATATATAAAAACTGGTTGTCTTCCTTTTGATTTGTTAACGGGTGGTCACGGAATGAGGTTAGGTTACCTATATCAGCTTTACAGCTCCTCTGGTTTTGGTAAAAGCACTTTTATGTTATCTGTCTGTCGTTCTCTTGCTAACAGGGGCTACAAATCGATTTACGTGGCTTCAGAAAACAATGATGCTCTTTGTCAGTCAATGGGTTTGAAGGACGAGAAGTACGCAGATTTATTTAATTTGTATCCTATTATGACTTACAAGGATTTGGAAAAGGTAACATGGGCATTTTTGGAGTCAGATTACTCTCTTATGGTTATTGATTCTATAACGGCCTGTTTCCCTTCGAAGTTAGCGGATGATGCTGATATTTCTATTGAGGATTCTTTACCAGGCATTAACGCACGTATTCGTGGGGATTATCTTAGAATAATAAATGGTATGGTTTCAAAAAAAGAGAAGACTATTGTTTATTTGAATCAGACCAGGGCTAATTTTGACGCTGGTTGGAAAGGGGAAGATGAAAAAGCCGAAGGTGGTTATGCTAATAAGTTTTACTGTATGATCCAGGCAACAATTAGAGGCGATGCTAAGGTTCCTGATATTGCTAATGGGGATGATAAAACAATCATAGGTAAGCAGGGGCATCTAGTCTGCCCTACAAAGAATAGGTCTGCAACGCCAGGGGCTATTGTTCCCTTACGCATTTTCTTTGGGAAGGGTGTGAGTAATAATTACACTTTAATTCACTTTTGTCTGTGGAAGGGTTTGATAACAAATTCTGGGGCTTGGTTTAACTGTCGTATTAGTGAGGATGCTGATGAGGAGAAGGTTCAAGGTAAGTTGGGGAGAGATACTTGGGTGAAGAATAACCAGGAAGCTTTAACTAACGTTTTATATGAGAATGCGGAGGCTTATTATCAGTTTTTGTTAAGTTCCGCAGCAGTTAAGGTTACGGTTTAATAGGAGATTGTTTATGGCTGGTTTTTCTACAAATAATGGGGTTTCTTTTAAGGATGTCTCTCCAATGGTTGTATTTACATTAAAGTCTTCTGCTGGTAGGGAAGTAAAAACTTACACTATTTCTCCTGAAAAAGCAGATGCTTTTGAGGCTGGTATGAAGTTGGAGGAGCCTAAGATCAGGCAGGAAGCTGGTGAGACAGACCCTCTTATGCTTATTCGAATTAACAGGTGTTTTTAATGTTAGAGGGAGCTTTGGCAGGGACTGGTATGGTTTCAGCACCATGTAAACATGAGTTTGATGAATCTAAAACTCCAGAATGGGATAAGAGAGTTGGTAAAGTATACACTTGTACAAAATGTGGCACAAGGTTGTGTGTTGGTTTGAAGCCGGTTCCTCATGGAGTAAAGGTTCGGTGTTCTAAGAAAGACCGTAGAAGATTGAAAATGTTGAATCAGGCGGTTAAAGAGGATTTTAATGGTTAATAGTTCCTTTAATTTTAAAGTCAAAGACTACAGGATTATAAAGAACGCTGATGTTTCCCCAGAGGGTATCACTTTAATTTACGGTAAGAATGGGAATGGTAAGAGCACTTTAATAAAGTCAATTGTTTCCCTGCTTTCAAATAAACATTCAGAAGATAACTTTAGGCATGGTAAGGATTCTTATTCTATTTTTGCAGAAGTTAATGGGTCTTCTGTAAAATATACTCGTTCTGGTTCCGCTGCGCAATTACAGTACAATGATGAAACTCCGAAGTCTAAGTTGGGTAAGGGTACACTTTTTGATGTGGAGCCTAGATTTCCGCTTAAGAGGGTGAATTACACTGACGAATTTTTCTATCCGAATATTTCTTTTCAGAACAGTATTCCTATTTTTGAGCAAATCGAAACGGAAAATTTATTTTCTGTTATGTTTGCGGATGTTGCTAAACTTTCTGAGAGGGTTACTGCTTGCCGTAATGACTGTGTAAATTTGGCTAAGGTAAAAAACGATTCTCAGGTTGGGTCTGATATGTTGAAAGAGAAGATACTGGATGCAAACAAGCAGGTTGATAAGATCAAAGAAGACAATCCAGACTTAGATAAAAATTACGCTTATTTAAAGGGTTTGGCAGAAAAGCAAAGTAATTTAGCAAAGTTTACAGCAGAGTTTTCAGAGGTATCTGCTCAGTGTTCTGATCCTGTAAAGAGGGGTTTGGTTTCTCTTTATGCGGAAGCTCAGCCTTTATTTGCTGATTTGGCATTGGTGAATGGAATGGATTTTATTTTTAAGCAGTCAAACAAGTTAACTAAAGACTTATACTCTGTTCAAGATTCTTATAAGAATCTTGAACAGTTTTTTCCTGTTCCAGTGGTTTCTTTGGTTAATGGGGTAGGACAGATTACCACTTATCAGTCTTCACTGGAGTCTGTTCTCAAAGCTATAGAAGCTACTCCTAACGTTTCACGGGGTTTGGTGGAGGGTTGTTCTTCTTTTCTAAAGCTAAAAGATTCTTTAGACGGGGTTGTGCAGGAGTTAGGGGAGCTTCCGGTTGTTTCTAGCACTTTGATCTCAGAGGTTCGTGAATTATTTGATTTGCAAGCTAATCTTCAGAGTGTGTCATCTGATCTTGTTAAACTAAATCAATCTTATGTAGAGATTCAAGAGCAATTGAAAAATCTTCCCTGTGATCGGTTAGCAAGTGGTTTATGTCCATATCAAGATAAATTAAAAAACATACTTAACGTGGAGGTAAGATGAGTATACAACTTACTCTATTCCCTGCTGACTTGCCTTACCCAATGAATTCTTACAGAGACACAAATCAGAAAGTTTACAAGAAGATGTGTCAGTACTGTGCGAAGTGTGTTTCTGATAATATTGAAGGGGTTTGTCGTTGTGTTAGTGGGGTTCCATATTATGCTGTGTCCATGCATTGCCGCTGGTTTTCTGAACAGCCTTTAGAAACCCCTGCTGAATTGAATAGTAAGCAGGTACGGGCTTTATTAAAGCAAACTTTGGTTTCAACTGTATGATACAAGTTTGTAAGACGCACTGGGATTGGTATAAGGTGTGGATGCTGATTCTTTCGTTTTTGATTTTGGTAGGGAATGCGATAAACGCCTTGTCAGTACTTGGGGTTATCAAATAATTTTTTAATTTGGAGGAATAGATGAACGATGGTAATGTTTATTTAAGGCAGACTTTGGGCTGGATGGGGATGGCTTTGCCTGTGTTGAGTCTGTTTTTTGGACTTGTCTTTGGGAGCGGTTTTAATCCTGAAGGTTCATTTGCCAGTATTTCGGCTACGCACTATTCAAATGCGTATGTGCTATTCGAGGGTTTGGTGTTTGCCACGAGTATGTTTTTAATAACTTACCGAGGATACGACATAAAAGACTTCTGGTTATCTACGCTTGCAGGGGTCGGAGGTATTCTATTAGTTTTGTTTCCGACCTCTCTTGATGGAGCAGTGAATAGAAACTTTTTGATGGTTCCAATGAATATCACAACTGTGTTTCATGGTATTGGAGCGGCTATGTTCTTTGGTTTCCTTGCGTGGATTGAGGTGTTTCAGTTCACTAAGTCAGGGACTGCTCTTTCAGGAAGAAAACTGGTGAGGAATCGGCTCTATCGTATTTGCGGGATAACTATGTTTGCTTCTGTTATTCTCTCTTTGGTTCTTTCTAATTTTGCGGGTAACATTTGGGGTCATTGGGTTTTGTTGGGGGAGGCAATTGGTTTATGGGCTTTTGGCATTGCTTGGTTGGTCAAGGGCGAGTTTTTGTTAAAGGATTTATAAGGAGTTTTTATGAACAGTAAATCCCAATTGGACAGTAAGCCATTGGATTTTCAGGTGTTGGTGGATAATGCAAAACGGATTGAGGAGCAGCGGTCTTTGCTTAAGGCAAAGGAGGATACTCTGTCTAAGCAAATTGAGGAATTACATTCTTCTTTGGTACAGGAGTATGGGGAGGGTTATATGACTCTGTTTGACGAAGCGGTTGCTCGTATCAATCAGTGGGATATGGCACACGCTTAGTTTCTATACACTCTTGCATCTTAGTTTTCTTGGGGGAGTAATGGTAAGGAAGGGTAAAGATAACACATTTCATGTTGAGTGTTCCCATTGCAAATCTCCTGCTGGCAGAGCCGATGGTTTTTCTGAGCTGGCAGTTAAGGTAGCGGAAGAGGCTTGTGGTTATGCAGTACTTGGGAAATTTCATTTTTGCAAGGATTGCTATTTGGATATGGTTTCTCGGTATGAGAGTAACAATGTTTTAAAGGAGTCTGTATGTCAGGAAAGTTGAGTAGGTCTTTAATAACGCAGGTAGCCTTAAAAGCTACAGAGGCAGTTTGGGGAGATAAATTACGCTCTTGTTATAAAGAGGTTGATAAAGCTTTAAGTGTTGCCATGTTGGACTATTTGAAGAAAGAATTTCCTGAATATAAAAAAGTGATGGAGATTGCTGGGGATTACGTTACGGTTTCAAAATGTGTTACTTTTACTACGGGATTTTCTAGGGAGAATTTTCCTAGACCTGCTTTTTTAGATGATTGGAACCTTGCTTGGGGTTCTCTTGGTACTATACTTCGGAATAAGGACTCTTATCTTTATAAGCCGTGGTCTGGGTTTGACTTGCTGGAGGAGTTTCCAGTAAAATCACGAGAAGGTATTCTTTCTATTCCTGTTTCTAAAGAGCTCTTTTTCTTAAAAATAATGAAACCTTTTGGGGATATGCTTTTAAAAGCAGCCGATTTTAATCGGCAGACCTTAACAGTATTAACCTCCGCTGGTACGGTTGCACGTGTGCACGAGAGCTCTCCTAATTTACTGAAGTTTTTTCCTAAAGAAAGGGTTTTGGATGTTAGAAATCCTTGTTCTCTTAAGTTAGTGGCAAGTGTAAATCGTGCTTTAGAGGGGGTTGGTTGATGCCTCGTTTGGTTGATGTTTATTCCTTTTCACACGAGTCTGACTTTCCGTTGTATCAGAAATGGTTTGGGCTTGCCATGAGGGGGAATAATGATCCTTCCATAAGGTTGTCTTCTGATGAGGTGAAGCATTTAGATGCTTGGGCTTCTATTCAGGAAGTTTACGAGCATACTCTTCCAGACGCTGTTTCCGTGCTTAATTCCTATAGGGATGCTTTTGATGCAGAGTTTCAAAAGTATGAGAAGGCTGTTAAGGATTTGGGGAATAAAAACAAACTTTTTGAATTTTACAAAGCTGTTCTGGAGAAGCTTACCAAATTATACCTGGAGTCTTTATCTCAAATGTTATCTGAGATATATGCAGACGTGTACGATACTAAAACGAAGCAGATTCAACTTTCGATGGAAGATTTCAGGGGTAAGAAGGTTATCAAGTTAAACGTGATAAATAATGTCGATGGTAAGGTTTACGTTGAGAATTTTGATAATGAGGGTGGGGCTGCTCACATTATGCTCGGTGCTATTGTGGCTATCTATTTTATTCTTACTACTGGTTTGCCTCGCATCCTGTTCTTTGACGAATCGCTCTCTAGTTTGTTCAGCTCAACCAGTTATAAGTTCCTACAAATTCTTAATCAGTTTGTGGTTCAACTGGGTTTTGTTTTTGTAATTGTGGATCACCACGCGGAGCGGTTTAAGGACTTTGCCAGCAAGGTTTATGTCGTAGATAACGGTGTGTACAAGAACGTGGATAAAGATGAATTTTTTAGTTCTCTTGGGGGCTGATGTGGAAAAGTTCTATACATTTACTTTAGTAGTTAAAGGCGAGGTTAGGGCTGTTACTTCTGCAACATCTTTAGAGCAAGCAATAGGCTATTTTAAAGCTTATTCACTTCTTAATGGTGATTATGAGATTTTTGTCTCTTAATAAGGATTCAGACGATGAGTAGCAAAATCTTATTTGTAGGGGATCTCCATTTATCTGATCGTCAAATAGCCACACGGGTTGATGATACAACGGAGACCTGTCTTGAAAAGTTGCAGTGGATTCTGACTTATGCTGAGAAGGTTAGTGCTGATATTATTCACACTGGGGATATGTTCACTCATACTTTGTATAGCAATAAAACTCGCTTGAGAATTAAAAAAATGTTGAAAGAGTTTCGGTCTGGTTCGGGTTTAAGGTTCTGGTCGTGTAGTGGGAATCACACAGGCGATGTAGAAGACCGAGACCCCTCCTCAGTCATTCATCGGGAGTTGGGTCAGTTCTGTTTTGATGGTTATGTAGATTTCTTAGGGAAGTCTGGTGACTTGGATTCAGGGGATTATGCTTATTTTTATGCTTCTTCCACTTTTGATGCTGTTCTTAGGGGTTTTTTAATCAGGGGATACTCAGCTTATTCAGAGCTTAACACAGAATATGCAGAGGAAGTTCAAGGGCTGGTCTGCCATCATTGGGTAATGGACGCTTTTGGGGACTCCCTTGTGGTTTACCCTGACGATATGAAGAAGATTTTCCCCAACCTTAAATTTATTGTTGCTGGTCACGATCATGCTTACCACGAGCCTTATTATTCCAGGGATGGGGTTTACGTGGTGCGTCCGGGGTCTGTAATGCGTACTGATTCAGGTAAGTCATCAGATCGCATTCCGTGCGTTGCATTATACACCCCAGCCTCACCTAACGGGTTAATTAGCGACAGGTGGGAGGAGATTCCTATTGGCTGTGCAAGACCTTACAGTGAAGTTTTTTATTCAGAGAAGAAACAGGTAGATACTGATTCGGTGAATGCATTAAGTAGGTTTATTAATCATATACAAAACTGTTCTGGTTCTGTTATGGACATTAGCACAGCAATTACAGACTTGTTATCTGCTGTTCCTGCTGGGGACTTGGAGATGATAAAGTCTGATTTGGCTGCAAATGGCTTTGTTGTGTCTGGTATATAAATGATAGGAGGGTTAAAATGGGTGATGTCGTTGCTGGAGATGAGTTTGATCCAGGTGTAGATCGGATGTTAGAGGCTATTTTTTCGGGTGGGGAAGATAAAGAAGTTGACTCTCCTCTTGGTGCGGAAGTGAATTACGATTGGAAGCATCCTCATTGGAGTCTTTCTCGTGACGGGTTAAAGAAGATACTTCAGGTTGTACTTTCATTTCCGTCTAAGTCTACAATATTTACAACTATTTGGAGAGATGCTGATGTGATTCGTTTTAGGGCGGATAATAGAGATGCTTTCCTTGACGCTTCTTTGCCGTTGCAGAACGCAGATACTGCTTGGGATACTAAGATGGTTTTTTTAGTGGACTCAGTGAAATTACTAGCTTTTCTTAATTCTTATACTCAGTTTGTGTTATCATTTGACGAGAATCGCACTATCTTTTACGAGTCTCCTTATGTAAGGTATCAGTTGGATGTTGTTAACGCACCTCCATCAGTTTTTCCAGGCTTACCTTCCAGTGCTGTTGATTGGATTAAGTTCCCTATTTCAAGTTACGAGTTGGGGGTATTTAAGAGTTTGTATAACTTTGCGGTAAAGCTTTCTGACTCTAGAATTTTAATTGATTCAAAGAAAACTGAAGCTTTTTATACCTTGTATAAGTTTTCAGTGTTGAATGGGTCTTCTGTAAAAGAGAACGTAATTCTTCGAAGGCTTGATCTGCCTTCCCTTAAAGAGATTATAGATAACAACACTGTGTTTGCTTATACTAAAGATCGGCTTTTCTTTAAGTTTGATTTGGGTTACGTGTCTTTTTTACGTGTGCCTTATGACGAAGAGGCTTTTATGTATCCTGAGACGTTTCTTACTGGGAAGTTTTTAGGTGAGTTTGATCTCGATATTCCTTTAGTGAAGAGAGCTTTGAAACTATCCTCTTTGTTTAATGTTACGGAATTAATTTTTACCTTAGATAACAATGATGTTTACATGGTTGTTTCAGACAGGGCTAAGTTTAAGGTTGGGTCTTGTTCTGATTCTGCCACATCTTTAACTAGTGATTTTAATGTCGGGGTAGAAATTTTTTCTAATTTTTTAAGCGTTGTGTCAGGGTCAACATTGCATGTTGCTGTTTCTGAGCATGGCATTGATTTGCGTTGTGATGATAAAGAGGTTTTCTCAATGGTGCGGTCGTCAATGAGTCAGATAAAACAGGGGCATATACCCCCTGTTTTATCTACGCCTTCTCAAGGAACAGGTCAAGTTGATTTTCAAGATTCTGAGGTGGTTTGAGTACTTCCCATTGAACCATTGTGTCCGTGGCTTCTCTCAGGCTCTTTGGAAGAGAAGCCACGGTCATGTCTAACACTTTGTGGTGGTAGTAATTTACATGCACTTCGGATGTATGTCCCGTCATGTGTTTTAGGTCTGCTGGGGTAACATGGTTAAGCATCATGGATACATAGGTGTACCTCAGTGAGTGTGGCACTAGTTTTCTCCCATCTGGGCATTTGAGTTTCTTTTTAATTTGTTTTTGTTTTCCTTCGCCTTTTTTGTTTTTGACTCTCGGTTCTGCCGTGGGTATTATTTTTGCTTGTTGCAGGGCTTTATAGAAGACGTTTTCCAGCAGTTCTGGTCTTATGGGTTTGTTATCTTTGGAGAAAATGAATTCATCGGGTTCAAATTTGTTCAGGTTAATCCATTCCCTCAGCATGGCTAATACCACATTGTTTAAATAAACAATTCTGAATTTTGGATTTTCAGGGCTTCCTTTTTTGTTGTACATAGTTCTGGTTCCATCTATTTGGATGAAACCATCCACTATTATTAGAGACTTTTCAAACACAATTTGTTTGGCTCTTACGGCTCTGGCTTCTCCCTGTCTCAGCCCTGCTGCGAGGCTTAATACGAACAGCAGGTAAAACTGGTACGATGGGAAATTTTCAGTTTTGAATATCCTTCTGATTTCGTCCGGCGTGAAGGCATTTGCTTTTTGCGGTGTGGACTTAAACTTTTCCAGTGGGATTTCTGCGGTTCTGCACCCGTGCCATTTAGCTTCGGAGTACACTTCTCTCAGTATTTGGGTTAGTTTGTTTTTCCATTTTCCTGCTTTTTTAACAGAGAAGAGGTATGCCATAACCATTTCAGGGGTAAGTTTACCCAGCTCCATGCCTCCCCATTGTTTTATGATGGTTTCGATGAATCTCCTGCTTTCTTTGACGGTTCCGGCATAGATGGATTTTCCGAGCTGCCCTCTTCTTTCCATGTGGGCAGACCCTTCAAGGAACATGTCTTTTGCTATGTCTTTAATGAAGGTTCCTTTTGTCTTAGCGTTTGCTGGGGCAGGGAGTTCAGACACGTATTTTTCTGCTTCTTCTTTTGTTTCGCATCCTCTGCATGCCTTTTGGGTCTTTTTTCCTTCCAGCGTGTAGTAGTAATAATACCACTTGTGGCTTTTTCCTTCTTTGGTTTCTTTTAAGTGCTGGTACACTTTAAACGGGCTTTCTGCCATAAATTCCTCCTGCTTTAGCTTCGGAAACGCGGAGGGGGTTGACTTTTTCTTTTGTTGTGCTATTTTTATGGGGTAGGCGGCATAGCTCAGCTGGCAGAGCAAACGGCTCATATCCGTTCGGTCATAGGTTCAAGTCCTATTGCCGCTAAAGACCGATCCTAACTCATTACCGGATAACGAGTTAGGATTTTTTTTGCCGTTAATCAAAAGCAATTGATTTTATAATTTAAAGCCGATAGAATAAAAACTCACGGGGGGTTGGATAGTGGCTATTCCATCTGCTTTGGGAGCAGAAGGTCGGGGGTTCGAATCCCCCCCTCCCGAAAATTGTGTTGGTCATTCCGCGCTGTCCTTGTTTAAACGATAGGAAGATCAACTGCGGAGGCGCACAGGGTTTTTCGGGCATACATTTCTGAATGTGCGGTTTTATACCGCCTAACGGAAAATGATTAACGAATTGTCTCTAAATAATTTTTTGCGGTTATTATTTTTATTTTTCCGTATTCCCTTAATTCCAGTAAATGAATATCGCCGGATATTATATAATCAACATTTGCCGCTATTCCGCACTCTATATACTTATTGTCTGTTTTATCTCTACTGCCATTTTTTATTTTTCTTTTTGGTATTATTTTATTTCCAATTTCTTCAATTGAATTTATAAAATAATTAATCTCTTCTTTTTCCGCATGAAATTTCGGTCTTTCCATTACTTCTTCAATCTCATTCAATATTTCTTTTGTTATAAATAATTCGTCTATTCCTTCTATAACCCTCTCCAAAACCATTCTTGGATTACCGCCCCAGAAAAATGAGGATACAAATATATTGGCGTCTAACACTATCCTCATTTATTTTTTTCGTTTCTTTTCTTTCCTGTACTTCTGTATTTCGTTATTAACATCTTCTTCTGTAAATTTGTACTTTGAGGATAAACTTTCCCCGTAGGCAAAAATGCTTTCCCATTTATTTTTTCTTTCGATGTATAGTCTTGCCGCTTCTCTGATTAATTCGGAACGGGTTCTCGCCTCATTTTGAGCGATTTGGTCAATTCGACTTAATAAATCTTCCTGAAAAGAGATGTTTACTGTTGCAACTGCCATATATACTCCTTAAAAAGAATATACAATGTTTGTATGAAGTTGTCAACCCTTTTTGAAACTGTTTTGCGCCTCATTATTACACTGCATATAGCGTAGGGTGGTTAGAACCTACGCTATAAGATTTCAGTGTCAGGCACTCCGCGTTACCTTGATGAATCATCTGCGGACAGTTGCGTTATAATAATAACAAAAAAAAGTATTAATATATTATTCTTCATTAATTGTTACCATTATTTGTACCTGTGCAATAATATGATGATAAGGTTTCATTTTCCAAAATGATGTTCCTTATATTAAGAAAACAGTGTCAGGCACTCCACGTTGCCTGGCACTGTTGCGCGAGGGTAGCTATGCCCCCTTAGTTTCTCAGTTCTTCTATTGTTTCCAAGTCCAACCCGGTGATTTCATGTACAAATTCCGGCGCTGAGCCCTTCGCCAGCAAGTTCCGGGCGATTTGGAGTTTTTCGTTAGCGTGTCCTTCCGCTATACCTTCTGTCAGTCCTTCTTCGCGTCCTTCTTCATAGCGTACCGCTAATGCATCGTCCATGTTCCATTCTGCATAAAGCATTCCCAATACCTCCGTTCCATGCAGTCTAATAAACTCCTTCAGTATATCATGCTTTTCACAGTATTTAACAGCCTCTTTTACCGCTTTTTCACGGCTGCCGAGTTCTGTCTCATACGC
>JGI24698J34947_10000200_pt1 | contig 24271 bp, 23 predicted proteins | sample TergutMp193P3_FD_34947 | JGI IMG/M metagenome (IMG submission 34947) | reverse complement strand
AGCACCCTGAAAGATTTGTCTCCGGCAAACCAAAACCGCCGCAAGTCCCTGACGCGGCATGGATCAATAAACCAAAAACTGACACTGGGGCTTTGTTGGCTACCTCAGAGGGGGCTTGACAAACATGATTGACACAATCTACACTAATTCTTTCAACAACTGTGTCTCAAAATCGTTGACACGTACCGAAACGAATGCGCCAGACCTTCTAGCGATCATGCGCTCAATGTTGACAGAAAGAGCACTGAAAAGATGTTCGAGGTTTTCGTCGTCTTCAACGTCTATAGGCATGTATTTGCGAGATGATCCTATTCCCATAAAGTCTCATAAATAACCACTACAATATACTGTGTGGAAGCGCGAATGCTTAACAAAGATTGCCTAGTAAAGGACTTTACAAGGCACAGCTATCATCACAAATTTCCTCGTAACCGTAACTAAGCTGGCTGTTTGCAAACTCACAGGAGATTTCTTCAAGCTACTGTTCGGTCACATCATCGTCACACTCTATGATATCAAAGTCATTTTTGACTTTGAAAGGAAGCGAAAATTCTATACTTTTTCATATCAAGTAATACTGGTATTTTCATCAAACATATACCAGCAAGCAAAGGCAAATGGAGCAGATTAAAGAAGAGTCGGTGTCGGTAATCTAGTTTTCACAATAATCAAGTTTTACATTCTCCAAAGATTCTAAAATGTAACGAGAATTTCCCTGACCGGCCCTCACTTCCTTCAATGTTATTTTTACTGTATTTGAAGCACATTCTTTTAACAACTTTTTCCCTTCTTCCAGAGTCAAGCGGGTTCTGCCTTTTTTAATGTCGCCCTCAGCAGTTTCAAGCTCGAATCTACGATCAGACGGCAAAACACCAATTAACATGCCAACAAAACTAACATCTTCTTCTACTATATTGTCTTTAGCCAAACGACTCGCTGAATGCGTAAGTTGATCTTCATTCTGAAAACAAATAGTACGTCCATCAAAATCCAAGCCGCACCACGCTTTATGTTGCACCTGATAGTTCAAGAAATCACGAACATTGTCAATCGCGCGAGGATGGACCTCACTTATAAGTTCGGACAATTCTTCATCTGATCCTTCGGCTACAGTCTGGAAAATAGCCTGAATTTTTTTTACACTTTCGCAACTAACATCGGGATCGTCAGGATGCGTGTTTTCAGAAAAATCAGGGAGTTCTAACTCAAAACCAAACGAGCCGATAGCAGAACCTACAACGAGTATTGGGTTATTTTGTTTTTCGGCAATACGACCTTTATCGCTAAGCTTTCCCCTAAGGCTAGCAACAATAGCAGCAACAACGGTTGTGAATTTGTCAAGAGCCTGACCAAGAAAATCGGAATGAATACCATAAGTGCCTACTACAGGTTGTCCGCGAAACGTCAACTTTAATCTGCGAGAAGGGGGTATAGAGACATCCTTGATGGCCTCACGCGCTGATGCCAAACGCGACTCGTACCCAAAGCGCTCAATAACATTCTCTTCTGGTATTTCTTCCAGAAACCTCTCCATTGTTGCTATTTCAGATAAATACCAAAGATAATCGTTGCGGCTAAGCATGGTCAAACTCCTGTTCTTTCGTAATCAGAATGTCTCCACTGGGCAAGTCTTGGTCTGGTGATAGGCTAATCTGGATAAAACCTTTCCATGCAAAGCTTTCACGCTGCTTAGACCACATGCTATACCAATAAGTAGCTTGGCTTATTATTTTGTCTGCCGAAAGCTCATCTAAAAAAACCAAATATCCATCAACACTAAAACTAACCCTTGCTGTTTCAGAAGTAAACAAGTCTGGGTTTTGGGTGATTAAATCTTTTTGGCTTGCGCAGCCTTGGGGTAAGTGAGCAAATGTAACAACGTCTATGTCATTGGGCGGCCTATTTTTCATTACTTCAACTTGTTCGACAAAACTTCCATTGATCCATTGAAAGCCGTTGCAGATTCCAACATCGTGCATTGCTCTGCGATAACGAAGTAATCCTCGAAAAAGCACAAGGCGCGGTTTTGTGGTAACAAAATAATCTATTGCTTCTGGCATGGACAACAAATAAGGTGAACGATCTCTACCTGTTGGATGTTCGTTTAACGCAATAGGTGGTAATACACCTGACGCAGTCCAGCACAATGTCATTCAGTTACCTCATTATGATAGCACCAGCTTGTCTTGATACATCTGATTGCGCGGGCTCCATCAAAGAAAAGACCGCCTCTAATCATACACCATGAAAAGAACCCTGGGCTACCATTTGAGAGGCAGATGTTGATAGCAAGTTTATGTCTGTTGGCTGAATCTCTGGTGTTCATTTTTGCCCCTGGCAACCTTTACTTACGGTTCCTCAATAGTAAATTCTAACCCTATTTGACAAATTATGTGTTTGTTGTCGATTGGGATGTGTAAATAGCGAACTGCTTGTATCAACGAGGAGAGACAAGCCCAAACGCTTTAGCAATAGGGCGTGATATTGATACAGCGGCCTCGGCGGTCTTTCTCTTCCTGACTTTCAGATAGTGGCGCTCGGTTGTCTGACTGCTTGCGTGTCCCAGTAACTTGGCTGTCACTCTTGCGTCAATGCCTTGCTCAAGGCCCTCGCTGGCGGCAAATGAACGAAAGTCGTGCAAATGAAGGTCCTCTACGCCGGCGTGGGAACGCACTTTGGCGAATACAATAGACAGTCCGTTTGTTGACAAAGGCTTGCCGTCACGGCCAGGGAACACGCAGTCGCTGCCTTTCACTCTTGGCAACGCTCTGATTATCTCGACTGCTTCTGGAGGAAACTCAAGATACTTCGCACCGTGCTTTCTTGAGGTCTTGTGCTTGCGGAGCAAAGCGTAGCCCTCATCAAGGTTTAGATCACTACTATATCTTAGACCAATGACCTCTGAGACTCTGCCGGCGCATAAGGCGATTACCTTTATAGCAGCCAGAGCAAAGGGATTTACTAGACCGGCTTTCTCAAAGACTTGTATCGCCAATCCAATCGCTTTCAACTCTGATAAGGTAATATCATGTATTCGTGCAGATTCTGGGAATCGCTTCACATAACGGCAAGGGTTGTTTCCTTCTGGGCGCAAGCCCCAAATCTCTGCTTGAGTGCATATTGATGAAAGCAGGGCAAGGGCGCGATTAGCTGATACCACACCGTCTTTGCCGAGCCTGGAGTGCCAGTTGCTGACATCCTCGCGGGTGAGATTTCTAATAGAGAGGTTTCCTATACCTGGCACTACACGAGTTTTTATCGCTGAGCTATAGCCCTCTATGCTCTTTTGCGATAGATTAACTGGGGCATACTCTGTCATGAAACGCTTTGCGGCTTCGGCTACTGTAACTTGCTTAGCTTGTCTCACCTTGCGCTCTACTGCCGGATCAATGCCTGAGTCTACCTGCACTCTATACGCCCTTGCCTGTTCCCTTGCGAGCGCCAGGGGCATAGAACTGAATGAGCCTACCTTGAGCCATTTCACTTTAGAGCCGCGCCCTCCGGTGCGATAGACGAAGTAGTATGTCTTTGCACCCTTGGGCGTTACCTTCAACCACAACCCTGGCGTATTTGGGTCAGAGATGTTCTGCTGAGATTGACCGTCTGGCTTAATTGCTGATAGGCTACGTTGGTCAAATTTCATTTGATACTCCGTGAGAATCGTTCTAACACCACTCTAACACGAAACATGAAATCAGATGAAATTTGCTCCATTTGGATACACTTGAAACCAGTGCTAGATGCTAGTATTATCAATCAAAAACAATTTTTACTATATTTTGGTGACATGATTTAGAAACAGAATGATTCATACCAAGCTGCTTTCAATAGGGGGAATTTCAAACGGAATCGCTCTCAGCCAGGCCTCATCCCTAATAGGAATGCCAAGCTCTTCAGCTTTGTCCAGTTTGCTTCCGGCCTTTTCTCCGGCTATCAGCACCGTGGTTTTACGGGATACGCTGCCTGTCACCTTTGCGCCTAGTTTTATCAGCAGGGTCTCGGCTTCTTCACGGGAGAGGGTTGGCAGCGTCCCGGTTACAACGGCTGTCTGACCAGATAGGGGTAAGTCACTGGTTGTTTTGGGGACGGGCTTTTCCGTGGCTATTCCCAATTCGCGCAGCAGGGCGGGCAGTTTGGGATGTCTTTGAAAATATCCGCGCAGGCTCTGGGCTATTTTTGGGCCTATTTCATCAACGGCAAGCAGAGATATATCGTCCGCGCTCCATAGTTTTTCAAGGCTTCCAAATGCCTGGGCCAGGTTTTCAGCGGTTTTAGCGCCTACAAATGGAATGCCCAAGGCGTGTATCCATCGCCACAGCGGTTTGACCCTGGCGTCTTCCAGCGCCTGCATGAGGTTTTGCGCGCTCTTTTCACCAAGTCTTTCCATTGACGCTAAAAATGAAAGCCCATGGCTTTTATCCTGAAGAAGCGCAAAGATTTCCCAGGGGTGTTCAAAGCGCCCTGAGGCAACTAGCTGATCTACCAGGGCGTCGCCAAGGCCCTCTATGTCCAGCGCGCTTTTAGAGCCAAAGTGGCGCATCCTGGCCTGAAACTTGGCCGGACACTCGTCATTCTGGCAGCGGATGGCTACTTCGTCTTCCGTACCTTTACCCACTGCGCCCGAACAAACTGGGCATTTTGATGGTATTGCAAGTATTTTGGCGTCGTCGGGAATAGAGTCCGGCACGACGGCGACCACCTTGGGTATTACGTCCCCGCCCTTTTCCAGAAAAACCCTGCACCCAATGCGCGCGCCCAGGCGATCCAGTTCATCGGCGTTGTGCAGAGTGGCCCGCTTCACCGTTGACCCTGCCAGTTCAACGGGTTCCAGTTCGGCAACGGGCGTGAGCTTGCCCGTGCGCCCCACCTGCCAGGTAACGCCGAGAAGGGTCGAGACGGCTTGCAGAGCAGGGTACTTAAAGGCAATGGCCCACCTGGGGGCGCGGTCTGTGGCGCCCAGCATTTGCTGATATTCAGCCTGCTGAACCTTGATGACTATCCCATCCGTGTCAAAGGGCAGCTTCAATCTGGCGTCCCGCTGGGCGTCAATAAAGGCCAGGATTTCTTCCATGCCGCCGTCAATCCTGGCGGGCATGGCCCCAAAGCCCCAATTGGATAGCTCAAACATTGCCTTGGCGTGGTTGTCCGCGCCCAGCAGTTGCCAGGGCATGAATTGGAGCCTGCGCTTTGCCACCTCGCGGCTGTCCAGCAGCTTCATCGTTCCGCTGGCGGCGTTTCGCGGGTTGGCAAACCTCTGCTCGCCATTTAAGTCCCGTTCAATATTCAACTCTTCCCACCTCTTGCGGGATAAAAATACCTCGCCGCGAGCTTCCAGGGTTTCCGGCGCAAACATGGGAAGCTCCAGAGGGATGTCGGATATAGTCCTGGCGTTTTCCGTCACGTCTTCGCCGGTTTCGCCGTCCCCCCTGGTGACTGCCCTTACTAAAATCCGGCCCTCATAGCGCAGCGCCAGGCTCAGGCCATCTATTTTAAGTTCCGCGCTAAATACAGGCGCAGCGCCGCCAAAAGCGGCCAGGCCGCGTCTGACGCGGTTTTCCCAATCCCGTATGTCTTCCGCCGAGTAGGCGTTATCCAGGCTCAACATAGGCGTCTCGTGCCTGGCTTTATTGAAGCGCTCCAGAGGGGCTGCGCCGACCCTGTTTGTAGGGCTGTTGGGGTCTGCCAACAATGGGTACTCCGCTTCAAGCTGGCGCAATTCGCGCTCCAGCGCATCGTATTCGGCGTCAGAGATTACAGGCTGATCCAAGACGTAATAGCGGCGGCGATGCTCTTGCGCCAGGTCTGCCAAGTGTTTCATTCGGGTTTGAACGTCCATGTCTGTCAGGGCATTGTTAATTGCGACAGACGCGGAGCAGCCTCTCCTGCGCGGGTTTGGCAAGCCATTGCGCCAACATGGAGGAACTGGCCTGGAGCAAAAAGGATTGATAGGATTGTTTTGTATGTCATGGTGTTGACTATATCAATTCCAGAGTTGCCGCAACAGGCCAAAGCTGGCTATACCCAAAATGGTCATCAAGAGCTAGCCTAAAACGTGCAGCGCGGCGCCGCTCAGGGCCATGACGAAGCGCCCCTGCTGTAACAGGGCTACGATTTCAGCGGAAAAGGTGGAAAGGGTGGTCAATGAGCTAAGAAAGCCTGTGATGGCAAACAGATGCCATTCAGGGGCTACGGCAGGGAAAAACGCGAAAAAGCGCATGAGCAGACCGATGCAATATCCGCTAAAAGCCCTTAGGCTGCGCCTTCTATAAGCGCCAACGGCGCATCCTGTCCGTTCCGCAAGCCGCCAAAGGCGGGGAGCGAAACGAACAGGCGCAACCATCGCTTTGATGCCGCATGTTGCTTCTCAAAGTTGAAGCGCTCTAGTATTTGCCTCTCGAAAAATAGAACAGCAGATAGATGATTACTGAAACTATCAGCATATAAATAATGATATTGGTAATGGCAAAATTGCCCAGGAACAATGCGCCAACAAGTATCAGCAATAGAGAAACCAGGGCAAGGTTCAGCCTGCCGCGGATTTTGTTGAAATTGGCTACAATCAACAAGATAGCCCCTAAAGCGATTAAAGCGGGCTGCCAGGCGATTTTGTTCATCAATGGACGGGCAAAATCATTCAGGCACCAGAGGGCGTACAAAACGCTTACTACCCACCTGACGATTGCGATTATCAGTGACATGGTAAAACCCCCGTATCGAAAAGCGCCTGCGATTTTGAGGCGCGGTAGTTGAAATCGCTAAGTATATTCAGCTTCAGTTATCCTGTCAAGCCCTTTTGTGGCAGTGGCGTTTTCCGCAGCGGTATCGGCCATTGCTTTACAATGTTATGGCACATGACAAGCGAAAAAAAATGTTGCAAACATCATTTTCTTCTGTCATTCTGTAATGCCTTTGCCGGGCTCCCCAAGCGCGTCTCTTGGCGCCGCCTGGCAATCTTTGGAGTTTTCCATGTACGCAGTGATCAAAACAGGCGGCAAGCAGTACCGCGTTGAAGAGGGCGACATTCTCCGCGTGGAGCGTCTGGATGTTGAACCAAAGAGACACTTTACCTTTGATCAGGTTCTCTTTGTTGACAACGGCGGCGATATTGCCATTGGCCGCCCAACGGTTGACGGGGCTTCTGTGGAGGCCGAGGTGATACGCCACGCCCGCGCCAAAAAGGTGATTATCTTCAAGAGCCACCGCATGAAGACCTATCGCCGCACAAAGGGGCATCGCCAGGGCTTCACGGAAGTGCGCATCAAGGGCGTCAGTGTTTAAGTAAAGATTATGCAGGAAAGAGAGGAATTGTCATGGCTCATAAAAAAGGTGTTGGCTCCAGTAGAAATGGCCGCGAATCACAGGCCAAGCGCCTTGGCGTCAAGGCTTTTGGCGGCGAGCTGGTCAGCGCCGGCAGTATCCTGGTGCGCCAGCGCGGCACAAAATTCAAGATGGGCGTCAACGTGGGCATGGGCACAGACCACACATTGTTCGCCAAGGCCAATGGAAAGGTTAGGTTTCAGGATAAGGGCCAGCACGGCAGGTTCATTCACGTTGACCCCATTGAAGCTTGATAGCTTGATAGCGTGATGCTGACACGCGTGTGAATCAACGCGCCTGAAGATTACAGCGGAAATGCGCACGCAGGTCTATGCTCCCGTTTCGCTCACCGAATGTTCTAGGTTAATTTTACAAAAGCGCAGTACAGTCCTCCGGGCAACCATACCGAAACCTGATGTTTCTTGACCACCTGCAAATACGCGTGGAAGCCGGGCATGGCGGCGCGGGCGCGGTGAGTTTTCGCAGGGAAAAATTCATAGAAATGGGCGGGCCGGACGGCGGAGACGGCGGAGACGGCGGCAGTGTTTATCTAAAGGCCGCGCGCTCCCTCAACACGCTGAACCCATACAGGAATCAGCGTTCCTTTTTTGCCGGCCGGGGTATGGATGGCGAGGGGGCGTTGCGTAAGGGCAAGAATGGCCGGAGCGTTACACTCCAGGTTCCATTAGGCGCTGTTGTCAGGGATGCCGATTCAGGGGAGCTTCTGGCTGAAATGCTGGAGGACGGCCAAAAGCTGCGCGTTGCCAGGGGCGGCAAGGGCGGTTTGGGCAATAATCACTTCAAGAGCGCAACCAACCGCGCCCCCAGAAAATTTCAGCCAGGCGAAGAAGGAGAAACGCGCAACCTGGACTTGGAGCTAAAGCTGATAGCCGATGTGGGTTTGGTTGGCTTTCCAAACGCTGGCAAGAGCACGCTGGTGAGCAGCATAAGCGCGGCCAGACCAAAGATAGCCGACTACCCCTTTACTACGCTGGAGCCGTTGCTTGGAGTGGTTTCCGTTTCTGATATTGACAGCTTTGTGATTGCCGACATACCTGGCCTCATAGAGGGCGCGGCCCAGGGCGCGGGCTTGGGGATACAGTTTTTGCGCCACGTGGAAAGAACGAGGATGCTCTTGCACCTGATAGACATCTCAGACCCTCAAAATGAGCCGGACTACGCCGCGCGGATAATAGAAAAAGAGTTGGCGGAGTTTTCAGCGGCGCTTTTTGCCAAGCCCCGCTGGTTGGTTGCCACTAAGCTGGACGCCCTTCAGGATCAAGAAAGGCGCGAAAAATTTGAACAGCTTTGCCGTGACAAGGGTTTGACGCCCATTTTTATCTCGGCCGTGACGGGGGAGGGTTTGAAACAGCTTGTCTATAGCATTCATGATGAGTTATCAAGCGCCAATGAATAATCGCCAAAACCATAGCGACATTAAGGGCGAAGATGAGGCGCGCCCCTGCGAGCCGCCTGGCATAAAAAGAGTCGGTTTGCTGGGCGGGGCCTTTGACCCGCCCCACGATGGTCACTTAAAACTGGCCAGGTTAGCCTGGGAACACTTAAACCTCAATGAATTGCGCTTTGTCCCTTCATGCGTCAACCCCCAAAAACAAGCGTCCGTAGCAGCGTCGCCCCAGGCGCGGCTTGCCATGCTGCGCGAAATGCTTATAGACACGCCCTTTACCATTGACGACGTGGAGCTGGCCCTTGGGGGCGTCAGCTATACGGTTGATACGCTGGAAGCCCTTCATGAGCGCGAGCCTGACGCGGCATGGATATTGATTATGGGTTCTGACCAGGCCAATAACTTTACAAATTGGCAAAACCCTGAGCGAATATTAGAAATGGCGTCTGTTTCCATAGCAACAAGGCCCGAGCCGATTAGTCTTAGCGCTTCCCGGGCGGCAGATATCCCCCGAAAACCAGGCGGCCCTACGTTGCCGGATATTTTATCTATGTGTATAACCAACGAGTGGTCTGGCGCGCCCGGCCAGGCGGTAATTTTGCCATGCACGGATATAGACGCGGCGTCATGCCAAATCAGGAGCGGCATTGCCGATGGAATTGCGCCCGTTGGTCTTTCCGAACAAGTAATGTCCGTCATTTTGCGGGAAAAGCTGTACCGTAATAGTCAACGCGCTTTAACAGCAGAGCAAACATGATTGTTTACAGCTACTCCCCCCGCTGCTCTCACCGACCAAAGTCGGCCCTCGAAACAATGACGCGCTCTGGCGCGTCCGCATATTTGTCTTATGAGGCAGAACTTGTATTTCACCGGCTGAATAGCCGAAATCGCCTTCTGCTCCACAAGACAAACGATTATCAGGAGGTTTAATGGCCCTTGTTGAACGTTTAGCCCGTGTAGTGGAAGCCGCCAGATCCAAAAAGGCCGGACGTATTCGGCTGTTGGACGTAAGCCGCGTCGCCAGCTTCGCTGACACATTTGCGTTTATGAGCGGCAGCGGCGACCGCCAGAACAGGGCTATAGCTGAAGCCATCTTTGACGCCTTAAAGGAACACGGCGAGCGCCCTATATCACAGGAGGGCGACAAGGCTGGCGAGTGGATACTCATGGACTACGGCGACCTGATAATTCACGTGATGATTGAAGACAAGCGCCAATATTACAAATTGGAAGAACTCTGGAAAGAGGGCGCTGAATTGGAACTGCCCGCTGATTTTGGCCCTGGCGCGCTTCAACCTTCTCAAAAATGAATTGCTTTAATGGATGAGGTAATTGCAAAACCTCCTGGAAACATCGCAAGCCTGTGCGCAATTCCTGAAAAATGCGGGTCTGGCGCCCCGTGTTTTCGGCAAAGCCGGAGGTTTTGCAATTAGCTCGGATTGCTGCTTATTCTGACATATTTTTATTAAGGTACCCTATGCCCGCGTACATGAAAGCCATCCCCCTGATATTTGCAGGCGTCCTGCTCAACGCCTTTGCCCAGATAGCCATGAAAAAAGCCGTTGGGACGGCGGGGCTGGAATGGGGCATGGTTTCTTTGACGCGCTTGTTTCTGCACCCCTGGATGCTCGCCTGCCTTGCCTGTTACGCAGTCAGCGTTGTCGTCTGGGCGGGAGCGCTGAAAATAGCGCCCTTAAACTTCGCTTTTCCCTTCATGGCCCTGGGCTTTGTCTGCGTTGCCCTGATGGCTAAGTTTTATCTAGGCGAGGCAATACCAAAGATGCGCTGGGCCGCCCTGGCAGTAATAGTCATAGGCGTCTGCCTGCTGGCGTTTTCTGGCGAGACCAGGCATGAAGAGACAGAGGCCCCAGGCGTAGCGGCCAACGCTGATGGGCGTGATGATTTGGAAAACATGGAGTAACCCTCAAACCCGCGCCGCTTCCGCAACATGGTGCGGCGATTTGTTATGCCAACGTTACGTAATTCAATGTATATGGAAAAAGGCAAGGTCAGGCGCCCAGCGCTACTTTCCGGTTCAAAACCACAGGTATGGCATCGCAAGCGTTCCTTACTGCGGAACGCGGTTTTGAACCGGAAACGCAATATTTGACAAATTGAAAAAGTGAGGCTAGGCGCTGGGCGTAATAATGGCCTTGGCTACCCGTTGGTCGCAGCCTGCGGAGCAAGACCTTGACGCCGGCAGATTTGTTTAGAACACTTATCCTCTAGCCCTCTATAGCTGTGGGACAAACCTCAAGATTTCCATGTTATCACAATTCAAATACAGCAATGACCTAGTTTAGCATGATTCAATTACCTGTTTTTTAGTTTTTTTTGATTTTGCCTTGAAAATGAATACATGAATAATTGAGATGATAGCATTGTATTATGGTCCTGACATTGGTTTTGTACGTTCTATTTCAAGAAGTAATTCTTTAAAGAGTTGAGGTGATTGTGCGGTCTCGTATGCTTTTGATACAGAATCATTTGTGTTTCCAGTTATTTTTGCAATTTCTTCAAAGATGTTTTTTTGAATTTCTGGATTAAGTTTGGTGTTTAGTTCCAGAAAAGCAAGGGCAAGGACAGCTTTTTTTATTAGTTCGTCTTGACGACAATCTCCATTTGCTGCGGCATCGTTAAATGTTTTTTGATAAAAGTCAATAATTTGTTCAATTTCTCTAGGCTTTCTGAATACTCCGTATCGGTCTAATCTGTTTTCTGTTATTAATATGGTTTCTGGCAACAGGTCTTTTATGTTCTGTGGTAATGATGTATATGGTAGTGTTGTTTTTATTCCATTTGATATTGATGTGTAATGTTGTATTTCAATGGTGTATGTATTTTGTTTGTATGGTTTTCGTTTTTCAATGTTGGTTGTTTTTCCTGATAAAATGACGTGATCTTTAAACTTTAATTTGTGTTTATTGTTTTTATTGTTCGTATCAGGTTCATATAAAATACATTCAAAGATGATTTCATCGTTGATTTTATGGTCATTATTAGAGTTAATTTTGTATTGATCATCGCTTTCAAGTATTTTAGTTCTTGTTTCTTTATACTCAATTAGATAAGTTTCTGGTGACATAATTAATATTTCGTTGTATCCATTATTAGAATTTACTTCATTTATTTGTTGCAATTTGTTGGTGTTTGCCATTTGTCGGAAATTCCATGATAACAAATAGTCAAATCCTTTAACTGTTGCTGTAGCAACATGTAAAGCGTCTTTGTCTTGTTTTTCTGAAAATATGCCTTTATTTATGTATTCTTGAGCTAAAAATAAAATATCATCATTTGTGTTTACTATATCATGTTTTATAATGTTTTGTTTTTCTTGTTGTTCTTTGATTTTATCTTGTAGTTCGTTTTTGGGATGTCTTTCAGTTAATACGGTTTTAATTTCTTTAAGTCCTGTATCTGATACAATTACAGTATATTGTCCTTTGTTTTTTAGAAATAATTCCCAAAGATCATCTGTTTTGTTTTTCATTATTTGTTTTTGTGGATTTTTTTTGGGATCATCTACTAATGCTAGTTGTACACTCGAATCTAAATAGCAGGTAATTTTGTTTTTGGTCATTTTTTATCCAAATTAAATTCGATTTAGTTTTCTTCCAATTGATTTTTCGTATTCTTCTATAATTTTATTTGATTCTTCTTTTTCTTCTTCTTTTGTTAATATTCGGCTTCTAAGTGAAAGTTTTATTCTTGCTCTACGTATTTCTTGCATTAGTTCATCATCTTCTTCTTCCATTTTCAGTTTGATGAAGTCTTGTAGTTTTCCTATAGCTATGAGGTATTCATGTTCCCGTTCTTCTTTTGTTAGGGTGGTTAGTATTTGTCTATTGTCCCATTCTGTAATGATTTTTACAAATGGATCATCTGTTTTTGTGATTGTATCGGTTGTTGTAGTCATTTGAGATTTCCTTTCTTAATGGTGTTGGTACTTCATGAATAGTATGATCTAGTATTTTGGGAATGGTCAAGCAATTTTTTCGCGTATATGTCAAACGCCCGGAGGCGATTGGAGGTTGATCAGCGCATGTCTAGATTGATAAGCATTATTTGATTGTCAAAGAGCCTTATTCAATTACCCTCTATAGCTGTGGGGCCGCTAGTTCGGGCAATTCTATAGCCCCTTCCACGGCTACGGGGAGTTCGGGCGATGCTACAGGCTCTTCTGCGGCTACGGCAGGCTCAATGGAACTTTCAGCCCCTTGCGCGGCTGCGTGTTCTATTGATCTTATGGCGTCTTCCACTTCTTTTTCCGCCTTTGCGAGATTTTTTTCTAAACCTTCCTGCACGTGCGGTTTTTCAGGCTCATTATTGAGCGGATGCGTCTTTTGTTTTAACGTCTGCTTTGCCATAGATATGATAGCCCTTAGCATGAAGACGATTTCCCTGATGTTTTCCTTCTCCGCCAGACCATCCCTGAAGCTGCTTTCGTGTTTTGCGACTATACTCTCCGCCATAGCCTGCAATTCACCGGCGGCCTGATTTACCTTGCGCTCTTCTTCGACTTTTTCAGCTTGTTCAGCTTTTTCGGCTTGTTCAGCTTGCTGGCCTTCTATGCCTTTTGCGGCTTCTTCAACTTTGTCTGCGTCAACCTGCGGCTCGGCGTCTGACGCGGCGGCTTCGGCTTCTGCCTTTGCTTCCGCGCTCATCTCTTCACCGTTCATACTTTCAGCATTTTCAGCGCCTTCAGCGGCAGCGTTTGATTCCTCTGATTCATCGGAAAGATTAACATTTGGGACAGATACGTTTTCTCCGCCGCCGCCCGAACCTCCAGCCGCAAGGAGCGCTTTAAGGCGTTTGGCAAGCTGGGCGGCCTCTTTGGCTATGGAGACGGCGGCGCGCTTGTCGCCAAACAGGAGCGCGCTGCGCATCGTCTCCAATAATAATTTAAGGCGCTGCTTGATGTCGGCTATTTCATAGCCGCGGGTGTCGGAGATGGAGTTTTTTTCGGTTTTTTTAAGGGCGGCGGAATTTTCTTTGAGCTTCTGCAAAGCTTCTTTCACTTTTTGCCTTTCCGCCTCTTTTTCTTCGAGGAGTTTTTTGACTTCCTCGCTTAACACAAAGACAGGTTCATCCTGAGTAAGGCCAACGGGCGCGGCGGCCCCTAAGGACGACCCGGATGTCGGCTTTAATGTGATTTTTATCGTGGGCTGTAAAGAGTTAGCGGGCCGCTTACCAATCGTTCTTAGCTGTGACAATAGATTTATACTATTCATTTTGTTACCTCAGCGCCGGCAACGCATATGTAACGTATCGGCAGCGCGGTCAAACAACTTAACAAAAAACGCGTCCGCCAGGCAGGCAAGCCATGGACCCTGCCAGACGATGAAGCGTTGTAAAGCAAGCGTCAGCAGCGATAATTGAACTAGAAACGGAGCAGTGGTATTAATGCCAAACCTTGACCTTCTCCAGCAAGCTATAGGGCCGGACGCCTCTCTGACGGCTGTGGGGGGGTATGTGCGGGATCGCTGTCTTGGAGCGCAGAGCGGCGACCTGGATTTAGCCACGGCGCTGACGCCGGAAACAGTCATGGAGAGGGCCAGAGCGTCAGGCTTAACGGTCATTCCAACGGGTCTGAGCCATGGCACGGTGACGGTTGTTCTGGATGGCGCAAGTGTAGAAATAACCGCCTGTCGCGGCGATGGCGACTATTTAGACGGGCGCAGGCCGTCATCCGTAAAATTTGGCGTCTCGCTCATCGAAGACCTGGCCAGGCGCGATTTCACCATTAACGCCATGGCGTTGCCCTTAGAGTTTATAAATTCAGGCGACTGGCGCAACCACATAATTGACCCCTTTGGCGGCCAGGGCGACTTAGAGGCCGGAATTATAAGGGCCGTTGGCGATCCGCTTCTGCGCTTTAACGAAGACGGTCTGCGCCCTTATCGGGCATGCCGTTTTGTTTCCCAACTTGGCTTTTCCATTGAGCGTTTAACGGGAGACGCGATAACCCAAAGGCTGGATGTGGCCTCAAAAGTGGCCGTGGAGCGCGTTTATACTGAACTGACAAAACTGCTGACAGGCGCTGAAGCCCCGTTGGGCTTAAAGGCGTTGGCCCAATATGGCCTGCTGGATAAGTGCCTGCCCGAGCTTGGCCCATTAATAGGGTGCACCCAAAACCAGCATCACGCATACGATGTGTGGGGTCACACGCTGGAAGCGCTGAAACACGCCCCCCTTGATCCCGCAATGCGCTGGGCCGCCCTGCTCCACGATGCAGGCAAGCCGCTAGCTAAGTTCACTGACGATGCGGGCAAGGTAAGATTCCATGGCCATGAGGCCATAAGCGAAAAGATCACGTCACAGATACTAAAACGCCTGAAGGCATCTAACGCCCTTCAATCTGAAACCCTGGCCCTGATAAGACATCACGGCGCAATGCCCGATGAAACCTGGAGCAACGCCGCATACCGCCGTCTGCTGCGCCGCATAACGGCGGACGGTCTGGACTGGCGCAGGTGGGCAGGGCTTGTACTGGCGGATCAAATGGGCAAGGGCATAAATACTGAAAATATCCCGCGCGAACATGCCAAATTAATTGAGCGCATGGAAAAAATCACGCTGGAAGCCCCTGCGTTAAACGTAAGAGCGCTGGCGATAGACGGAAAAGCCATGCTAAAACTAGCCAATGCGCCATCCGGCCCCTGGGTAGGCGAGCTGCAAAAGCGCCTGTTAGAAGCCGTCACCGATGAGCCGCAACTCAATAAGGCAGATGAACTGGAAAGGTTGGCCAAAGAGTGGCTGTGCGAAAAACGGAATATTGAAAGCAGCGCTGGCGCCAGCTCTCATCTTTTTCCACAGTAGGCGCAGGAGTGGCCGCCCTGCAATCCATTGGAGTTCAGGACAGGGTATGCGTTAAGTTCAGACAAAAGAGCTAATTGCAAAACCTCCGAACTTGCCAGGAACGCGGGCGTCAGACCCTCATTTTTCAGTGACTGCCGCGCTGCAATGTTTCCAGAGGTTTTGCAATTACCTCACAAGGCGCTTTGCGCTTATGATTAACTCAGATGAGGTAGCCATGGATCCCCTTGTTGAACTCGCTCGTCACGCCATTGAATCTTTTGTTAAGACAGGACGCGAAGATGTTCCCGACTCGCTGCTGGACTGCATTCCAGATAAACAGGCGGGGGTATTCGTCTCTATTCACAAAACGTCCGGCGAGCTGCGCGGCTGTATCGGGACAATTACGCCTGTCTGTGATTCGTTGGCGGAAGAAATCACGCAAAACGCGCGTTGGGCCTGCTCCCAGGACCACAGGTTCAGGCCCGTTAAGGCTCATGAGCTTGACGGGCTGGATATCAAAGTAGATGTGCTTTCCGAGCCGGAGCCTATAGATTCGCCAGACCAACTGGACCCGCAAAAATACGGCGTTATCGTGTCCACATCCGATGGGCGCAAGGGATTGCTGCTGCCGTCTCTGGAGGGGATAGACTCTGTGGGAGAGCAAATCGAAATCTGCCGCAAGAAAGGCGGCATACGCCCAAATGAGCAGGTAATGTTGCAACGCTTTACTGTAGAGCGTCATAAATAACTCCAGGGCGCTAAAATGTAATCGGGTGACTTATGCAAAAAAAGCTGGGCTTACCGGATGATCAAATCACAAAGGCGCGCGACCTCGCGGCCAGGATAGCCAAACCTGTCATAGACTTTATTGACGGCCACACCACAGTGGCCGTGGAGCGCGCTTCGCTGCGCCTTGTGGGGGCCGACGGGGCGGACGCCAACGGCGTTCCTGTCCCCAACATTCTGGTGGATCAGCTAAAAGGCCGCCTCGGCGGCGGCGCTTCGCGATGGTACGTTAACGCTCTGTTAAAAAAAGGCCTGGGGCCGGAAGAATTAAACGCCCAAATAGCGGGCGGCCTTCACGCTGGCGATATTCCTTTGAGCGACCCTGCCGCGCTTGAGCTTAAAGCCAAACAACTCACGTCTCAGTACCTGGCGCGAGTCCAGGCAAACAGACGGCACAGGGAAGCAAAGCTCGAAGAGTTCAGGGGTAAAAATCATCAACCGCTCTTATACGTCATAGTGGCCACAGGCAATATCTATGAAGACGTAAAACAGGCCAGGGCCGCCGCCGGGCAGGGCGCCGACGTGATAGCCGTCATTCGCACAACGGCCCAGAGCCTGCTGGACTATGTTCCCTTTGGCGCCACAACGGAGGGCTTTGGCGGGACGTACGCCACCCAGGAGAACTTCCGCATCATGCGCTCCGCGCTGGATGAAGCGGTTGAAGCGCAGCAGAGGTATATCTATCTGACCAACTACGCCTCGGGCCTCTGTATGCCGGAGATAGCCGCCATGGGCGCTCTGGAGCGGCTGGACATGATGCTGAACGACTCCATGTACGGAGTATTGTTCCGCGACATCAACATGTACCGCACCTTTGTTGACCAAAAGTTCAGCCGGATGCTAAACGCGTACGCCGGAGTAATAATCAACACGGGCGAAGACAACTACCTGACTACCTCAGACGCTGTTGAAAAGGCCCACACGGTGCTGGCCAGCCAATTCTTAAACGAGCGATTCGCCCTGGATGCCGGATTGCCCCCCGCCCAGATGGGGCTGGGTCACGCCTTTGAAATGGACCCCGCGATTAAGAACGGCTTTTTGATGGAACTCGCCCAGGCCCAAATGGCCAGGGAGATATTCCCGGAAGCGCCGCTGAAGTACATGCCGCCGACAAAATTTATGACAGGGGACATTTTCAAGGGCGTAGCGCAAAACGCCCTGTTCAACTTTGTCTCCCAATTCACCCGCCAGGGCATACACCTGCTTGGTATGCTCACAGAGGCCATACACACGCCCTTTATGCAAGACCGCGCCCTGGCGCTGGATAACGCCAGATATGTAATGAACAACATGGCTGATCTAAGCGATGAAATCACGTTCCGGCCCGATGGGGCGATAGTCCGGCGCGCCCGCCAGGTATTAGCGGAAACCGTTGACTTTTTGGAATCCGTTGCCAGAACGGGACTGATGGAGAGCATGGAGCAGGGGGCCTTTGCCGACATCAAGCGCCCAAGGGACATGGGCAAGGGTCTGGAGGGCCTGGTTAAAAAAGGGGACGACTACTGGAACCCCGTTGAGAGGGAACTCAAGGCAAAGCTGTTCGGAGCGTGAACATGTATATTCGATCCTACGGAGACACACTCGACGACGGCGCAGTGCAGCTTTCATTCACGCTGCCAGTGCCGGATGGCGCTAAGGGGCGCGAGGCGGCGCGTTTATACGTTGAAAAGCTGGGCTTCAACCACGTTGACATAGTGCATAGCCACGCCCTCTCTGATAATTTTTCCTTTTACGTGGCTTACGGAAAAACAGACGCTTACGTTGACTACGATCAAATACAAGTGGAAGAGGCGACGGGCGAAAAACTATATTCTATGCAGGAATCCTGCGACATAATCCGCGACCGCGTTGGCAGAAAGGTTGTCATTGTAGGCGCGTGCACCGGCTTTGACGCCCACACCGTCGGCATTGACGCCATCATGAATATGAAGGGCTACAACCATCACTACGGGCTGGAGCGATATTCAGAAATTGACGCCCACAACCTGGGCGCGCAGGTTCCAAACGAAAAACTAATTGACTACGCCGTAAAAGTAAACGCCGACGCCATTTTGGTGAGCCAGATAGTCACGCAAAAGGACATACATATACAAAACCTGACCGAATTTATCGAGTTATTGCAGTCCAGGGGTCTGCGGGAAAAATTCATAGTCTGCATAGGCGGTTCCCGCATAAGCAACAAACTTGCCGTGGAGCTGGGCTTCGACGCGGGTTTTGGGCAGGGAACATATGCGGAACACGTGGCTACGTTTGTGATTGACAGGATGATTGATTTATAGCGTTTCCTGTTAAAAATTGCGTTCCGCAATTTTTAACAGGAAAGTTGGCTTGGAAGCGCGGAGCGCGTAGTCTGCGCCTTTCGTTCCGCGAACCGCCAAAGGCGGGGAGCTTCACTAAAAGCGCGGACGTTACTTTGATGCTACAGGTTGCATCTCAAAGTTGAACCGCTCTAGTGAAAGTCCAATGCGCGTTCCGCACTCATTTATGCTATAAATAAGAAAAGTAAGTTTTTCCATGAATACAAGATTGGAGGCATTGAATGGAAGTTGCGAAAATTACGACAAGAGGGCAAATCACCATTCCTATTGACATTCGCAGGAAGCTGGGCGTGCGCGATGGCGACAAAGTTGTGTTTATAGAAGATCAAGGCCGGATTATCGTTGCGAACGCGGCTCGAATGGCGTTTGCGAATTTACGCGCGGGTTTTGCGGGCGAGGCTGAACGCCTGGGCCTGCAAGATGAACGAGACGTGGTGGCATTGGTGGATGAGGTGAGAACGCAGATGTGGGAGGAGCGTAATGCGGGTGATGCTTGACACCAATGTGCTGATTTCCGCAGCCGTGCTGTCATCCCCTTATATGCTTGAACTGCTTGACGTGCTTGCCGATGGTCACGCCATCGTCCTGTCAATCTATGTGGTAGATGAACTGAAAAGGGTGACAAAGCAAAAGTTTCCTGGAAAGAGCGAGATGTTGGAAACATTTTTGCGGGAACTGCCCTTTGAGCTTACTTACACGCCAGAAAAGATTGACCCGTCAAAATATCCTGACATACGGGACTTGAAAGACTTGCCGATTCTGGCGACAGCAATCAGTGAAGATGTTGATGTACTCCTGTCCGGGGACGGAGATTTTGCGCCGTTGGACATGGAGCGTCCTAAAGTGCTGACGCCACGGGAGTTTATGGAGAAGTATCGCTGACAATTACACTCGCGTATTCGTTCACCGCCTTACGGATGCAACGCATGCGTCGCGCCTCTACACTCTCAGCGCAGTCTAATCGCTCCGCTCTAATTCAACTTTTCCAAATTGACGCGCTTGCCGAGGGGCGCGCCGTCGCCCCGATCACTGAACGACAAACCTGTAGTAATCGCCCGCCGTTTTGGCGTCTGCGCTTTCAAACCTGCCGTAGTATATGGTGTCGAAGTTTATCTGTTGTGAATTGGTTCTGGATTGGGTTTCACTGCCCCGAACCCCGCCCGCGGGGTTGGCGTAAGAGCCGGCAGCCGACGACGTCTTTAACGACGCATAGTCGTTGGTTACCCACAGCGCGTACTCTGAAGGAATACTGCCGTAGCTGGCGGCTGTGCGGTCTGTTATCCTTATCCAGTACGCGCCGGGCTTAACGGGCATAAGGCATGAAGCCGTTTGATACCACCTGTCATAGTACTCATAAAGGATGTGTTCGCCGGTTTCAGAATCATACAGCCATATTTCCGATTCAGTCATCAGCGCGTCGGCCCTTGAGGCGTATGTTTGGATATATAGAATCCGTTTGTCAAACGCTATCTTCATCTCAAGCGCCGCCTGACCCTGCCTTACCTCAAAGACGCCCGTGCTTTTCAAATCGCCGCTATCCATACCGCCTGCGTCAGGCATAAAATAATTGGCTTTAGCCACGTAGTACCCGGGCTTTAACATATTGAAGTACGCCACGCCGTCCTCTGTCTCGCCGTCTTCGCGCCAGACGACCAAAGACGTACCCGTTATCGCGCTTGCCACATAGTTGGCAATCTGGCCGGCGGCGTCGCACTGATATAGATATACGCTCATGTCATTCACGGGCAGCGGGTTGCTATTGCCAGACGTATTGACGACGGTTATTTTAATGGGAGACATAACATAATCAGACGGCGGCGCAACGCCGGAGTTGACGTCGTCAATGACGGCCCGGACGGTTTTCAGCACGTTTATGCGGCCCCAGCCGGTTTCCTCGGTAAAGCCCGCCGCGCCCTCAATAAAATCAGCGTTTCTCTCTATGTAGGTCTTGATTTGGTCTGGCTTTAAGGCTGGATTAAAGGTCAGCAAATAGGCGGCCAGCCCCGTTACGTGGGGGCACGCCATTGACGTGCCTGAATCGCTGTAGTACAGGTTGGATTCACCCGAAACAGAAGCGTCCGTAAAGGTTGACATGACGCCGTGACCGGGGGCCACAACGGAAAGATGGCTTCCGTAGTTGGAAAAAACGGCCCTCCTGTCGCCGCCGTTTGTAGCGCCAACGGCAATCACGCCGGAGTAGGCCGCCGGATAGGCGCGCAGCCTCACGCCCGAATTGCCCGCGCTCGTCACGACCAGAATGTCGTTTTGCAGCGCCTGCTCTATCATGTCTATGGCAAAATGACTGGCGGACAGGCTGCCCAGCGACATGTTGACTGGTATAGTACAGGCGTAATTATTTTGTCTCTTCCACTTTGCCAGGTGCCACAGGGAGCCGTACACGGGCCAGTTGCCCCCCGATCCTCCGGCAATGGCCTTGTAGCTTATTAAGTCAACATTCCAGCAAATCCCGGCCACGCCCTTGCCGTTATTGCCAACGGCGGCTATGGTCCCGCTGGTGTGCGTGCCGTGGCCGAAAGGAGTTTCAGGAAAATTATTGCCCCTGTAATCAGTATTTGTCCTGTTGGAATTTTTGTAGTCGGTGGGTTCGGGTTCGCTCAAAGGGTTTTGGTTGCTAAGCTCAGTGTTGCTGTCGGTCATATACCAGGAATAGGCGTGCCTTATGATACTTTGCCCCGCGTTAAAAAACTCCTCATGGTTTATGCGTATGCCCGAGTCAACATTGGCCACCACAGGCTTGTGAGGCCCGAAGCCCAGGTTAGTCCACGCGTCCATGGCCTTTGTAATAAAAACCGGCCATTGCGCTTGAGTTTTAACCAGCGCGTCGGGGTCGTCGTAGTTAATGGGATTCGGTTCAACGGCGTCCTGGTAGTGCATCAGTTCAGGCTCGGCAAACATCACCCCGCTTATTTTTTTAACGCCTTTCAGAGCCTCCAGCACGCCGCCGTCCTTGTACAGGTGATAGTAAGCGGCGCCGTTCAGCAAAAAGCGGCTGGCTACTTTAAGGCCCAGGCTTTTAAAGGCGGCGTCATTAAAGCCTGGCCTGGTCTTGGCTATTAAATAGCCGTAGTTAGTATCCTTTTTGAGAGCGTCCTCGCTGATTGGCTCATAAAAATTGTATTTTACGACAGGGACGTTTATCCCGGGCATAGGGGGTATTGAAGGCGCATTGGTTTCCTGGTTTGCATCGGCGTTATTGCAGCCGATAGCGCCAAAGACGCCAAAAGCGCCAACCACCCATAGGGATAGGGCTAAAAGGCCAGCCATAGAAAAGGAATATTGATTGCGGGTTGATAGCACGTCCAGCCTCCTCATTTCGCGTCGGGGTCAATGGTTATTGTGTAAAAGCCGTTTGTGGCGCCAAGGCCGTAGTCTAAAATACTTCCAAAGCTGAAGGCGTTAGCCGCCGCGCCGCTTGGGGCGGGATATTCCTTATAGAAGAAAGCCGAGTTTGTGGCCTCCTCTGAAAAAGTTCCGGCGCCGACTACTCCGCCGTACATGCCGAAGATGTTCCAGGAGTAACTAACGCCCGGCAGCAGCGGATGATAGGCTATGAGCGTTTTAAACGCGTAATTATCAGTATCAAGGGCAATCATGCCGTTATCTTCCATCCAGACAAAGGGGGCGACGTTGCCCCCATCGTCATAGTAGAGGGCGGGCTGCCACTCGCCCGAATCATTATTCCAAAAGCCAAACCTGGGCTGGCCCGTTTCGTCTGTTTCTGTAATAAGAGCAACAAAGGCGGCGTCAAAAATCGCCTCGTTAAAGGCCACGTTCTTTATATAGAGCGAAAAATAGAACTGATCCGACGTATCGGCCTCCAGCAGCGCCGGGTTTGTCACCTTAAACTTAAAACAGGGCCATGCTTTTTTTGCCACAGCGCCATGGAAAGGCTCAGCAAGCCTGGTGGTGAATGGCGGCAGGGGCTTGACGCATAAAATATTGGAGTCCCTTGAAAACCCGCCGTTAGCGGGGTTGCCGTTGAAGACCCTGATTTTGTAATACATAAAGTCTTCCAGTACGTCGGGGTTGCGGTCGCTGTGTAAAAACTCCTGGGCAATCAGATAGGGCGACTGGCTAACCAAAAAAGCGCCGTCATTGGGCGCGGCGTAATACACGGCGTCAACCACCTTGAAATTGTCCTGGTCGCCGTCAGAGCGCCAGACCTCGAAGCCCCTTATAGCCGGGTAGCCGGAATACAAATAATCGTTGTAGTCCTCGTAAAGAACATTGCTCAGATTAAAGGCCAAAAGCGTGGAGTAAGAAGCGCCATAACTATCTATGGGGTTTATGGCTGGTAAATCCATTGATATGCCGTAAGTTTCCGCCTGAATGGCATATAGAGCCGGCGTGAGAGCGGACAGATCATAGTCGCCGGTTTCCGTGGCGGCGGAATCCAGAATATTCAAATAGACCCGCTGCTCCGTCCTGTTACTGGCCAGGTCATACACCACTATGTCGAGCCAGTGGTCGGCGGTTGAAATATTATTCAAGACAGGCGTTTCAAAGACGTACGTGGATTGATAGCAGTGATTTCCATTGATATTGACAGAAATGGAATCTTCCAGCGCAGAGCCTGTTACCCCGGCGTTCAGCCAGGCCAGCGCGTCAATATTGACGTTGATGGGGGGAGGGTAGTCGAGCAGTTCAGCAATGCCGCACTTTGAGATAGCCGTTATCTTTACATATTGCAAATCCGCCAGCGGCCGCGAGAGATAATTTACATTATCGGGCAGTTTCAGCCAGCCGGGGGCCGGGGGGGTGGCCTGGCTGCCAAAAGATATATCGGTGATTATCGGCGCCTCGGCGGGAAAGCCCGCAAGATTGTGGGGCCTGCAATAGAGGGTCGCCGTATTTTCCCTGGAAGGGTCGAACAGGGCGAAACACGCCTCGGCCGAACCCGCGCCCTTAGCGTAAATGTTGTACTTTTGCTCTGGGTCAAGCGCCAGCATAAGCGAGCCGTTTTTGTCCAGGGGCAGGCTTATGTTATCTTCAAGCAGGCTGCCGCTGGCGTCCTTCAGCGTTATCAGCGCGTTTTCAACGTAAGCCCCGCCAACGGAGTCCAGTACATAGACGCGCGTGTTGAGCCTTGGCTTATTGACCGTGATTCGCGTGGTGGTTTTATTTATGCCGTTTTCAGACTCGGCGGAGACAACTATCGAGTTGGTTTCATTTGTCAGGGCAACGGTGAATGGCTGCCCGCCCTGGGCCGGGTTGTCATTAATCCTGAGTTTGGCCTTGGAGTCCGCCAGCGTCACGGTCACGGAGAGGGAGGGAGTATCCAGATAGAAGGGCGAAACGCCGTAATCGCTGACATCGGGGCTGAAAGGGGGTTCCAGCGCGCCCTTTGAAATCACGATGCCGGATATGCCTGCCTCCGAGCTGAAGGATGGAGCATCATCATCACCGCCCTTGCAGCCAACGCCGCACATCAGGGCGAAAGACAGCGCGGCGCTGAGCGTGAACGCAAACCGATGCGCTGTTCGCGGGATTGTTGGCATGTGGTCTCCTGTTAGTAGTCGAGCTAATTGCAAAACCTCTGGAAACATTGCAAGCCAGCGTGGCAGTCACTGAAAAATGAGGGTCTGACACCCGCGTTCCTGGCAAGTTCGGNNGTTTTGCAATT
>JGI24698J34947_10000199_pt1 | contig 24286 bp, 31 predicted proteins | sample TergutMp193P3_FD_34947 | JGI IMG/M metagenome (IMG submission 34947) | reverse complement strand
GGTGGAGCCGGAGTCCGTGAAGCGGGCTGTTTTGGGCATGCTTCCGCCAGACAAAATGCATTTGACCGCTATTTTCAAAGGAGCGTCGGAAGAGATAAAAAGCAAATCTCCTCAATGGCTCAAGGATTATGTCGGCTCGTAATTGCTCAAATGTATTTCTTCCTGAACTCGTTTTTGAAGCTCGGTTGTGTCATATTCCATGACGTTCGCTTCGGTGCATCCGGCTCTAACAATCAAGTTGCCGAACAATTCATTGCAGCATTTATGCGTTTTGTCGAAAAACACTTCGCATAGGAAATCGAGCAGGATTTTCTCGTTTTTCTCCTCTTTCAACTGTCTGGCTGTTCTTTTGATGTAGCGAACCATGTTTTGCATGATTAGTTCTTCGTTTTCTTTCATGAAATCTTCCCTCGTTGCATTTGTTCCAAAATCAGTGCTTTGATAATCTTCAAGTCGGAACTTTTGAGTTTGAGTTTTCGGCAAAGATTGGGGATTTGTTTTTCGAAGGCTTTTTCAAGAAACTCTTTTTTGTTCCTCTTAACCGACTTGAGATTGCGCTTGATAGATTCAGTTATATCGAATCTGTTGATTATTCGCATCTCCGGCTCGGCCAAAATTCTGTTGTACAAGACCCCGTTCCGTTTTACTCCGTTCTCATCGCACCATTCATTCAAGCATTTTATAGCCGGATGATTTAAATGGTGGTGCGTTTTCAACATCTCTCCCAATATGTCTATATCGAAGACTGGCGTTTTGAAATCCTCGGCGTTTTCAATCAAGCCTCTAAACTCGCTTTTGTCGAATGACTTGGCAGCTTCCATGTTTGGGCAATCGTCGCTGTTGTACTTCATCAATTCCAAGCAAATTTGCTCATAATAATAGTTTTTCTCCTTGAAGTACAAATCAAGAAGAAATTTTTTGACGCTTTTTTCGTCTTTGAGCATTTTCACACCGACTCGAATCGTGTGCAAGATTCCAGCTAGGTAGTATTTTTTTTCTTCTTTCAAGCCAATTCTCCTATTTTAGGTTTTGCCAATTGAATATACTAAAAATACATGGATTGTCAGTTGCTTTTGAATCCGGAACTTATAGCTATTTGATTGATTGTCTCTTTCATTTCGTCAACTATTTGTTCCAAGGCTTGCTCTTTGTCGCAAATCATTTGCAACAAAGATATGCCTTTCAGTATTGAATTGGATGCTGCCAATGCCATATCTCGAACATTTTCGTCATTCACAATGTTGAAGCTTTTTGATAGACTCCATGATTGCTTGTCGTATTCAATCGTAGCTTGGACAATCCATCGTTCCTCTTGTCTGTGTTCGCATATGCATGCCAATTTAGCGTGTTTGGCTTCATTTATCTCGATTTCTAATATTAGCTCGAAACTATAAGGCGTGTAACTTGTTTTAACTCTGTTTTCGACGCTAATTGAATCTTGGACTCGCTGGAGAACGTCTCCAGCGAATTTGGTCATAGAGAATGAATAAATGCTCATCGCAAGCTTCCCCGTGTTCGATGTCACTCGGCTGCTGCCAAATGACGGCGAGCATGCTTGCAATTGATTCTTGGAGCCGAATTTTCAGAAATCAGCCCGTATTCGACGAATTCCCTTCGCCATTTGACGATTTGGGCTGCGCTGCATTTCAGAAGCTCGGCTGCTTTTTTGTTGCTTTTGGTGGCAATGTAGCAGTCTATGGCTTCTTGCTTTTGCTCGAAAGTGTATTTTCTGGGCTTTTCGCAAAAGTTTCTCCCGCATGCCTTGCATTTGTAATTCCGATACTTCAGACCGTTTTTGTCCGTGTACCATGAATAATAAGTGCATTCCAGGCTGCCGCAATGAGTGCAAGCCATCGTTTTTCCAATCATCTTCTCGTTTTCCATGATGTTGTTCTCCTATATTGAATCAACTCTTTCTTTATTCTCCGCAATGAATGGCGTACAAATGGCTATCGTGACTGAAAGCCTTGTACAAAATTTCGCAGCTTTCAATTGTTTTCTCTACGGCAGCCAATAATTCTTTCTCGTATTCGTCTTTGAAATCGGAATTGTCGACATACTTTTCTTTCAGGCGAACCCTAAGCTCGGTTGTAGTCATTATTCTCAGTTTGTCACCGTAAGCGTCGGTTTCGTTCTCGACCTTGTCGGTTCCTATGGAGGATAATTCGCCGTTTAGCGGCTTTCCGTGTTTGAAGAATAATTCCGCAAGCAGCGGCATTTTGTAAAAACGGTGAATGGAACGGGACCGAAACACAGTCTTGCCATCCTCCAAGACATTGCCGGCTTCCGCCACGTACATTCTTGATTCATATCCCATTGCTTTATTCTCCCGTTTTAAGGTTCAATGAGTTCAATATAATTGAAATGTGCGGATTCTCAGTCTGAATCAAGAAAAAATCAGCCTGTTTTGATTTTTAAAACTGATAATTCAATTATTTTAGTTATATTGCTATCATGTCAAACCATTTTGAAGAGGAACCCATTATGGAAGAGAAAGAGAGAAAAAATTATCAAGGAATGATTTCCGTAAGCCGAGTCACAAGCGGAAGCGGAAAGCCTTTTTATGGCTCCAAAGTGCTGCACAATGCTCATGTCAGGATTGACGTATGCGAAGCTAGCAACAAAAGAGAACTGGGTTCGGACCATTACCATCCCGACAAATTGCTGGCAAGCGTGGAAATGTCGCCTATTCAATGGGCTGACTTGATTACCAACATGAACTCGATGGGAGTTCCATGCACAATCAAGAGCATCGGAAACGAAAAAATGGAAAATCCGGAGGCTGACATCATAGACCCTGTCCGCAAAATCAAAAAAGACGCCGAGGGAGCCGACGACCGTGTGAAAGAGAGAATAAGGGATGTGAAAAAGCAGTTGAAAAGCAGTGCCGATTCCAAGAAGCCTATCTCTCCGAGCTTGGCGAAAGAACTTTATGCCATATTGGAATACGCGGACGAGAATTATGAATCGGACAGAAAATTCTACAAAAAACAGGCTCACAACGAAATTCAGCAAATGCTGGTCGAAGCCGTCAATTCAGCCGAATCTCGCATAAACAACACTATCATGGCCTTGGGATTGGAAGCTGCCGGAATCAAACTTCCGGCTATGATTACTGCCCAAAAAGACGAATGAAGACTGTGATGCTTTCGCATCTTGTTATTATATAAGGCATGGAATATTTTTCTTTCAATGACCTTTCGGAAGGACTCAAAAAACTCAATGCCGAGAAAGTTGAGTTTCTTGACAGCCTGGCTGAAGCTTTCCGCAACGTGAAAGCTCCGATTCCCAACAACATGCTTCCAATCGTCGCCGCTTGCGACGGCAACGAGATGTCAGTCTCCTTGGGATATGCCAACGTCCTGACCGACGGCAAAATGGAAACCATGAAGCGCATTGTAGTCGGCTCGGAGTTTCAGAACAATGCCTTGGAGATGGCTTTGACTGGGACTGACTTGGAATACGCCACAAACTGGAAAGAGAAGCAATATTGGATATTCAGGAACCTGACTCCGGAAACGATGGCGAGAGACTTGGAATGGTGCCTGACCGAAGTGGCTAGATTCGAGGAGAGGCATGCTCTCAAAACAAAGAGCATGTTTTCTGACGAGCCTCATTTGACCAATTTCTTGGTGAAAGCGGTCGGCGACGGCTTGGACAAGAAAAAAACGGATGCTTTGATAAACCAGCCGATTTATTTGTACGACGACGATTTCACGGACGAGACAGTCGGGAAGGTTGTGAACATCAAGCTGCAAAAGAGCGGCGATTTGATTGCCAAGGCCGAAGTTCCTCAGCAATTATGGAATCCTACCCTAATGCTCAAAGAAAACGAAGGCGTTGCCAAGCTATACGTCATGAAATGGAAAAACTGTTATGCGAATGCGAGCGAATGACTGCTCTTAAATAACGGCATGCTCCTCAAAGAAATCAATCTGTTCGAAAAGCCGTTGAGCAAAGACGGCTTGAACTTGGAAGCAAAAGTCAAAGTGAGCATAGACTTCAAGAAAGATGATTTGGGCATGAGCAAGACTGTGATTTCTGTAGGCGTTGCCAAGAAATTCTGATTCCGGACCGAATTCAATTTTTATAAGTTTTATAAGTTATATAAGCAAACGCAGATATCACTAATATAGACAGAACCGTAATCATTTCACCTCCTTGCTTTCGCCCACTGGCCTATCACTGAATCGTCTTCCATTAATTTTAAGCGAAACTGGCGATTGGATAGGAAGCTGACATCAAAGTGACAACTTTGTATAAGTTTAGCGGAACGGAGACTCCGTAATCTTCCACTTTGTTGAACAGAGCCAAAGATGTTTCAATATCGCTTCCTTCCGTCAAGCGAATTTCAGTGATGTCGTCATTGGCCGAGACATTCGGGCCGAAGATTCCGTTCCGGCCAATTTCCAGAAAGCTGTCTTTTGTTTCCATAATTTTATTTTACAAAATATGAAAATAGGATTGGCGGCTGACGCGCATTTCGGAATCCACAGCAACCATGAGTCTTACGCCAGGAGCTTGGACATGGCTTTCGAGGCAATGGGAAGCGAGCTGATGGAAAGGGATGTCAACGCATTGGTTTTTTTGGGAGATTTGTTCGACACTCGCTTTTCCATCAATCAGGCTGCTGAGGACAGTGCCAGAAGGAACTTGGAGAAATTGGAAAAGAATTTCATAGAGCTTGTCATGCTGCCCGGAAACCACGATTCGTATTATTCAAACACCGTGAGAATAAACTCGCTGAACAAATTCGGCAGGATGGCCAGGATAGTCAGCAAGCCGGAAGTGCTTTTCGGGACTGTCTTGGCTTTGCCGTGGATATGCGAGGAGAATCAGGAGGAATGCTTGAATTCCATCAAAAAAGCCGAAGTTCCCTATTGCATGGGCCATTTCGACATATACGGGGCCAAAATGAACAATGCCAAAACATCGGAAGAAGGGCTTAAATTATCCGTGTTCAAGAAGTTCGACAAGGTGTTTTCGGGCCATTTCCACTCAAAGCAAACATTGGGGAATGTGGAATATATCGGTTCTTTGGTTCAAACATCGTTTGCTGACTTGGATGAGCAACGCGGATTTGCCATATTCGACACGGAAACGGGGGTGCATGAGTTCATTGTTTTGAATGGCATGAAGCATCTCAGGATTCAAATGAGCGAGGATTTCGACATTGAAGATTACGATGTGAAAGACAATGCTGTCGAGCTGCTTGTTCCGGATGATTTGTGGGATGACAGGCTGACAAGGAAGGCCGAGAAAGCCATAATTGACGCTGGAGCCAGTTATTTCGCCGGGTCCAGGAAGAATTTGGAGGAAGCCGAAGAAAGCATATCCAGTCTGCCTAGCATGAAAAGGAATGAGAAAGTGATAGATTACATAGAAAAATACGTCGGCGATGCTTCCTTGAGCAACAAAGACGAGGTTCTGAAGGAATTGAGGCATTTGCATGAAGCAGTTTCGGCTTGATTGTTATATTGCATTTTATGCAATACAATGAAGACAATGCTCGCAGACTGTATGTTCATTTCCTGAATTTCGGAGCATCCTCCTATTTGAGGACTGTTTTGCCGGCCAGACGGCTGGCGAAACTGTGCCAGGATGACATCTTGGTGACGGAATCAAGAATTTTCCCAAAAGACAAATCTTACGTCAAAAACGGGGTTCTTTTGGTTCAGCGACTGGCTGGGCAGGAAAATCTGGATTTGATGAAGCTTTATCTGAACAATTCGGTGGCCATGAATTACAAAATCGTTTACGACATCGACGATTTGATAACGGAGGCCAATGCCCTCGCCGGAGGGCGGGAAGGCGACGGCTGCCCTGAATACAACGTTGCCGGATTGACTATTGACAGAGCGGCTGCTTGCGTGAATCTGGACATAATGAGGCAATGCCATATTGTCACGGTTTCCACCGAGACGCTGAAATGCGCTCTGCTTGACAAAGGCCTCAAAAACGTTCAGCTGGTTCCCAACAGGCTGAATGAGGCAGAGTGGGACGTCGGCGACAAAGCCAGAATTCCGAGAAAAAAGCCTTTGGTACTGTACAATGGAGGCTTTTCTCATTGGAGAGAAAAAACAATCTTGCCTAACCGGATGGTTTTGAGCGAGCATCCCGGCGATTTCGAGGGCTGGGTTCCGTTTTTGCAAAAATGGATTAAAAACAACTGGATGGAGTTTCATGTCATTTGCGAAACTGTGCCTTGGTTCTTGAAAGACGTGGAGTCCCAGGTGGTCAGGCACGACGTCGTTCCGTATATGGATTATCCGATGCTCATGAAAAAAATCAGTCCTGACTTTGTGCTGTGTCCTTTGGCTGAGAACAAATTCAACAAATGCAAGAGCGATTTGAAAGCGATGGAAGCGGTGGCCTTGAACAGCATTCCGTTTGGCACTGTTTTCTCCGACAATCCTCTGGAATCCGGCCCTTACGGGAAATGGTCGAGCAGCATGGTTTCCGAGACTTCGGAAATAGAGGACAAATTCAGCGAGCTGATGAAGCTGGACAAATACGCCGAAATAGTGGAAGGAAACATAGCGAAGAAAAAGAGCATTTGGCTTGACGACGAGTTTGTGGTGAAAACCGTCAAGCCAGCCTGGAGCTTGCTTTAACTCGTTGAATTTCAATTCTTTATATTTCTATGTAACAACAATCAACAAGAGGTGCAATATGCCAGTGAAGAAACAAGGCGTCAAGTCTGTTGCGAAGAAAGCTTCTGAAAAGAAAGCTGCCGCATCGAAAAAAGCGTCTTCCAAAAAAGGAAAGAAATAATTTCCGGAGAACCGGCCATGCCTACTGCAATTTTTTTCGGTTTATTATCCGCTTCATTGATAGGCATTGCCGGCTCTTTTTTTCTGTCAGGAATTCCATTCGCTGTTTTGCTGAGCATGTCGTCGGTGTTTCCAGCCATTGCGATTTTCAAAGGATTCACTGTCTTGATGAAAAGAAAAATGATTATGAGTTTCGTGATAGACGAAATTCGCTCAGCTGCTTCCGGCACGACCAAAGACTTGGCATACATGCATAATAAAGCAGTCAACGTGTTCACGCATCGCTCGGTTCCGGGCAAGCCAAGCAAGCCGAGCGATTCAGCCGTTTAGTCCTGATTGTTATATTGATATTAAACAAACCAAGATGGAGAAGACATTATGTCAATGAGTTTTACAGGTGAGTTCTTGAACACACTGGCGTCATACAAAGGCCTGACTGACCTTTTTGTTTTGAAAAACGATGGCGAAAATCTGAGAATTTCAGGCTATCAGACAAAAGACAAAATTTCCATAAAATACATGGCTTTCATAGTGGAAGCTCCCAAACGCCATTTCGATGCCGGAGACGACGTCGGATTCATGGAGTTTGGCCGTTTCTTCAGGATGCTGAATCTGGCGACCAAGAACGACTTGGAAAAAGCCGACATCAAGGCTTTGAAGACTTCCGAGGGAGTTGCCGGATTCTCCATCCATTCGCCGCTGATGGAAACAGCCATGGAATACAGACTGGCAAGCCTGGACTCCATAGAATTGAAGCAGAACCTTTGGACCGGACTGAAAAAAGACGGGAAAACCTATACCTCCATTCCCGACAGCTTAATCAAAAGCCGATTCCATCTGTCCAAAAACGACATAGACAATCTATTCGATTACGGAGACGTCATAGCAGCCGACACCGTGACTCTGGATGCGAAAAACGACAAAATCACTTTCTCGTACATCAATTCCGCCACCAACAACAAAACCAAATTCAGCATAGACGCTGAAGTGGTGGCTGAAGCCAGTGCTTCATTCGCTTTGGACTTGATGAAGAAACTGCCGAAAGAAGAGTTCAACGTATGCATGGCCGGAAACGTGATGACATGGGACCAGGTCATGCCTCCCGTAGGCGAAGGCGACAAGGCAGTCCCTAGCGACATAGTGGTCAGAACAGCCATATTCGCTTTGAGCCACAAGAATTGACGCTTGCAATCATGCCATCTCATTCAAGCCGCTTCAACCGAAGCGGCTGCCAAGATAAATCAGTGCCAATGGCATACTATCCATCCGGACTGGCATGAGCTTCTTTGAATTTTTCAATTTCCATCCACATGGCAATCGTTATTTGCTCGCTTCTGTCTCGGTTGAAGCACAGCTTGTCTCCCATCAATGTTCCGTCATTGTTCAGGCGAGTTACGCAAGCCTCGTAGTATTTCGAGGGAGGAATTTCGTCTGAACTGTCAATGCTCCAATAAAAGCAGTGCAGCTCGTCTTGTCTTCGGCATGCGAATTTGCAATAAAGAAAGCATTCGGCTTCGCAGCCGTCTTGCGGAAGAGCGTATGCCTCGAACAAGGCGTTGTCGTCGAATGCCAATCCGGTCATGGTCTCTTGCCTTGCCTATTATGTTTTTGTTTTGCCATAGGATGCAATATAAAGAAAAAAATGGCTGAAACAGTTTTTGTTTCTTATTATATGATTATGGAAACATTATTGGATTTGATTGCCAGTCTCAAATTTTACAGAAGATTTGTTCCGGAAAGGACCGAATCTTTTTTCAAGTATCATTTTCTGCCGCATTGCGCTGCAATGCGCGAGCTGGAGCAAGCTATTGTCGAAGAATGCTTGAAATGCGACTTTGACGAGAATGAGTGCCATTGCAGTGATGACGCCGAGGACAATCTAGAAAGCATGAAGGAGCAAATACAGCACGTCATAGAGCTGCTGGAAAACGATGACAAAGAAAGAGCGTTGTCCGAATTGAACGACCTAGTCTGACAAACGACTGATAATCAAGAAATTTAATTTATAATGTAGATTATGAATACTGATTTAGCATTGCTGCCGCCGGAAGTTCCCAAAAAAGGAATGTACTATCTTTCCAGGAAAGGCGACGAAGTTTACAAGATAACATCCATCAAGCAAGAAATGAGATATTCCCATTGGGAAGGCAATGTTCGGATAGACAAGCCGGAAACTGTTGTGAGTTACGACGAATTGGACATTTGCACTCAAAAGAAGCTGTGGAGCGGGCAGCGAACTTTGGCCGAGATTGAGAAAGAAGAATGGACGCTGGAAACAAATCCTTTCGAGACTTTGGAGCAAGTCAAGCCTTTTTTCGATAAATTCGGGGATTGCACGGAGAGGATTGACGAAGATGTCAAGCCTGAGCCTCCTGAGCCAAGCCATCCATCCGAATTATGGGAAAACGCGACTTTTGACAAAACAAACAGTCTCGCGAGCAAGACGAAGAGGATGCCTGTGGCTTTGGCGGAAAGCGTCAAGGATTCCAATCTTTATGCGCTGGCTCTGTCCAATTCCGACGGCAGACTGAAACAGGAATTGCGGGATATGGAAACCAACGCCCAAATGCTCAAACGATTGGACAAATACTCCAAGTTCATGATTGCCCAAGCCAAGAGAGAAATGGAATTCAAGCTCCAGAAAGTCAGGATTGAATTGGCGAAAGTCCAAGACTACTGCCATAAACTCAACGGCGTTCTTTACACCATGAATCTTTTCATGGGATGCATGGAAGACCTTCATATTCTGGCGGACGGCGAAGCAGCGCCGGACACCGAAAAAGTGTACGTGTATCAAGGAGTGGCTTACTGCGACGAGGAATTCGCTTGGTACGACCAGGATTTTGACTATGAGAAGATGGATAATTTCGTGGAGTTTTGCAAGAAGCATTCTGATTTCTGGAAGCAAATAATGCCTCATCCCAAGTCCATTCTCGGCTTGCGCATACGCAGAACAGACAAGCGTTACACCAGTGACCGATTGGAAAACTTCTTGCTCAATTTGAACAACCACAAGAATTTCTTTCTGGTGAGGAACGGAGACAGATTGTTCAAACTGGACGTTCCGATTTGCTTGACCGACCGCCTGACGGCGGCCAAAGACGAGATGCAGCTGGCTTACGATGAAGCTTTGAAAAGCGACTATTACAGAGAAATTTTTGAGAAAAAGAAGAAATATTACACCAACGTCTCGGCTTTGGTCAGAGGATTGCTCTACAGGTCGGAAGCATTCAGTCCTCACCGATGCATCATGCCGGAGGCTCCGAGGATTGTTCTCAATGACCCCAATCTTGTTCCGGTCTATGACTTGACTGACGCTTTGTTCGAGGGAGGGATTGATTTCTGGCAATGGCATGATGAACTCAACAAGGATTTGAAGCGCGGCTCCAAAATCCTGGTCGGCTCCGATGTTTACACCGTTGAGGAAGCCATAGAGTATGATGAAAGCGGAAAGGTGGTTTCACAGCCTGGAGCATGGGGCGAAGGGCAGAATGAATGGAGCGGCAGATGGCAAAAAGGTTACGAGCACGGCGATTTCAAATATTTGGCCGAGGACGAAGGCAATAACGTGTTCGATAGAGAGCTGATTGAGTACAGGCCTTCCAAGAAACGCAAGGCTCACGTTTGCAACCGAAGCGAAGCTTGCGTGTATGATTGGAGCAAAATCAACGAGGAAAGCATTTCCCAGCTTGAGAAATATGCCCGGTCAAGGCTTTACCGCTCCACCAGAGCGGACATAGTGAAAGCCATGTATGCTTGCGTCAACGCATGGAAAGAACACTCGATGCAGAAGGAAGGATTCAAAACGCTTGTCAAGTCCACGCTTTTGAACGCGGGCTACGCCGTGAACGAAAAGGCAATCAGCTGGGATGCTTTGATAGAGCAGGAAATGAGGAATTTCGACAAGCTGCTTGTTTACAAGAGAACCATGCTTGACAGCCAGGACACTACTTTCCGGGTGGTTTGCAGGAAGGCGGTTGCCAAAAGGAATCAAGAACTAGGCTATTTTTCTAAAACGGGCAAATTGCCCTTTTAGAAGAAGCCATGAAAGTGATTTTTGCAATTCAACCGTTAGAATGAATTATTTTAGTTTTGACTGAGAATCATTGAATTTTAATTATATTATTATTATTATTATGGACATTGAAGAAACATTCAAGGAAGCTGAGCCGGAGGCAGCTCCCGCAGTCCAGACGATGAGTCCGCTGAGGAAATTTATTTATGACGCCATTGGCTATCCGCCATGGACGACAAGCGAAAGATGTCTGAGCGCAAGCGAATACGTCGCTGAGGCCGAATTGCATGGCCGCCACGTCTATTGGCACGGGGCTTTGAACCGAGAAGGAGGGAAAACTCCTCCGAAAATAGAAACAGAAAACGCCCAAAGATTCGGCAGTCATCCTTGCTTTTTCTTCACAACCCATTTCGGCTACGCTTTGTCTTACGTCTATCCAGACAAAGCAGACGTAGAATTGGACGATTCGCGCAAGCGAGCCATTGTTTACAAGCCGTTTTCCAAGTTCACCGAGAAAATTCCGATGAACGAGAGCTTGATTGCGTTCACCGACATGACCGGCTGGATTTATCCTATGTCGTTGCCGGCTGGCATTAATATATTTTTGGCAGGAGCGCTGAACGACAAACGCAAATTGCAAAGCATGATAGCAAATTCCGAATATAAATCGTTTTATCCAGACGAAGCCAGTTTTCTTCGTCTGTTCGGAAGGCTTGCGAAGGAAGATTGGTTTTTCTTGGACAACGAAAAACAAAAATACGGATTTGATAGAGAAGGACTGCTTGAGTTCATGAAAAGCAACTGCAATTACGCGGGCTTTTTTGGTTTTCATAATTTTGAGACGGAAAACAAATTGAGCAGCATAGGTATGTTCAAAAACAAAATGAATGTTTTGAAAGTAGGAAAACCCTTCAAAGTCGAATACAAAGACGGATTCGTTCTTGTTTCGGAAAATTATTAAATTCGGCCCTGAGAATTGCTGAATTTTAATTATATTGAAATCATGAAATATATTCCTCCTTGCTGCGCAGACTGCTCATTCTTCAACGGAAAGCGTTGTCTTTGCTTTTTTGGTGATGACATGGATTATTTGAAAGAAGGCGAATCCGCCAAAGGCAAGCCAAATGCTTATAACTTTTATAAAGCCGGCAAAACGTGGGATTGTCCCGAACAAAAGAAGAAGCCCTGAATGAGCTTCGTTTTGACTGAAAATAGTTGAATTTTAATTATATTATCCTCATGGAGATTACTGAGACGATTTTGGAGAACAGCTACGGCAATATAGGGACGTATTGCGGAAACTATTCCGAGATGACATGGCTGAATCAAGAAGAAGGGGCTCCTTGCATTGTTTGGGTGGAAAGCGGCAGGGAGCAGCCAAGAGAAAACAATCCAAGGATTAAGTTTGCCGTGGACAAGAATGTCAGGATTTGGGGAGACGTTCCGAGCTTGGGCATGATTCCCATGATGATATGCGACAATCCGTACATACCAGACTCTCACAAACATATTGAACACAATCTGACCGAGGAGGATATGAATAAATTGAAGACGTGGGTAGTGAAGAACAAGGAATTGCTGTTGGAACTCGGAGAAAGCGATTTAGGAGTGATTTCATTTTGCGAGAAATGCTGGAAAGGATAAATAACAATATGAATCATGTTCAAGAAATGGTCACCTTTGACACGAAAGATTCTGAATTACCCACTGTAGTGTGGGCTAATGATGGCGGAGTGGTGTCTAATCATTCCAAATATTACATAAAAGTGTTGCCGAAAAATCCAAGAGCAACTACGTATCGAGGAGTGGAATTGTCAATCGAAGACGAGCCGATGTTCAGAAATCCGATAACGAAAGATTTTAATTTGAATTCTTGGGAGGTTGAAAGTATAAAGCAATGGGTTAAGGAAAATAAAGAACTTTTGAGACGTGTTTGTGATAAAACATTAAAATTGAATGTTTTGAAATTGCAACCGGCTTACAAGAGCCCTAAAAACAAAATAGAACTCCGTTCTATGAGAGCAGAACAGGCTAGAATATCCGCTCAAACCAACGCTCAACAGCACGGCAAGCCATTGAGCGAAGTTTTAAATAACGGAATGGAAAGAGAGCGGGAAATTGTAGATTTGACTCCGCTGAGTAGGGCGATTTACGATGCCATAGGCTACCCGCCTGTAATAGCAAACAAAACGGTTTGAGCGAGCTTTGTTTTGGCTAACTGATAATCATTGAATTTTAATTATATTCTTGTCATGGAGATTACCGAGACAATCCAGGAGAATAGCTACGGCAACATAGGCATGTATTGCGGAAACTACTCAGAAATGACGTGGGCTGTGAATCAAGCCGACGGTTTTCCTTGTCTCGTTTTGGTGGAAAGCAGCGGAGAACAGCCAAGAGCCAACCATCCGAGAATCAAATTTGTTGCCGACAAAAAAGTCAAATCGCCGGCTGAAGCTAGCGATTCAATTTTGATTCCCCTGATGATATGCGACGAACCGTATATTCCAGATTCTCACAAGCACATAAAACACAACCTCACCAAGGAAGATTTGGACAAACTGAAAACTTGGGTCGTGAAAAACAAGGAACTGCTTTTGGATGTTGGCGAGGGAAATATTGGTTTTTGCGGATTTTTGAAAGAGCTGGGATTTTTGAATCATGATGAATATAAGCGACCGCAAAATAAAATGCAAATTAAGTCGATGAGAGACGAGATGGCTAAAACAGCCGTCCAGACTTCTCCCAAGCCGACAAGCGAAACATTAAATAGCCGCATCTACGATAGAAATGAGCTAATTATGACAAAAGAATACTTGGTAGCCAGCATTTTGCACAACGTCAATATGGCACTGATGGAATTGGCAGCTTATGCCTCGGCTATAGTCCCTTTGGAGGGAATAAAAGTCAAGCCTTCCAAATCAAGTTCTGAAGCCGCTTTCCGTGTTCAAGCTGTGGAAGGCTTCAGAAAAAAGGCATTCGAGGATTTTTTGAGATTATCGCAAACTCCCGGCGAGATAGATGCCGATGAAATCAAGATTGATGTCAAAGCAGCCTCTAACAATGTAGATACAGCCAATTGCTATGCCGCTTCTTTTCTCAGGCACAAAGACGACAAGGAGCATCCCGAATGGACTGCTCTGTTCAATGATTTTTTTGACAAGTACAAGGCTATGTTCAGATGGGTAGACCAAATCATCGACAAATTGGGCAAGATTGTGGATGTATCTCCCATTGTTTCCAAAATAGAGGAATCGCCGATAAAAGAGCAAATATTCAAACCTATGGCTGAATCCTTAAATAAATGCATGAACGCAACAGAGTCAGAAATCGCCAAAGTCATATCCGACAGCATAAAGAGCCTAGTTTCCGAATGGGTGTTCGGGCAAATCCGAATATCGTATCGCTTCGGCAGCGACTGCATTTCGGCTGCCATCACGGACACCAAGACTGAAATACCAATCGCCTTGCTGAAATTCATATTGGAAGCCACCGAAATCAAAGCCGAAATTCATGGATTTGACGTGAAAGTGAATGCCGCCTCCTCCAGTGGCATAGAAGGCGGCGAAGTCAACACAGTGATGATATTGATGAACAAGGACAAAATCAAGGACGCCTTGCAGAAAGCCTTGTCCGGCTTGACTCTGAAAGAAACCGAGCCGGAGGCTGCTCCCGCAGTCCAGATGATGACTCCTTTGACGAAAGCGATTTACGATGCCATAGGCTATCCTCCAGGCTTGCGTGAGGGTATGGACTTGCCGCCTGAGCCGCAGTATGCCGAAGTGCGAAACGTTGAAGGCAAAGCCGAGAGCAAGCCTGGGATAAGCCATGCTCCGCAAAGAACGCACGACCAAGAAAAGAATTACTCGCCGGCTTTGAAACGCACGGGTGGCTACATCTACAAACCCCAAGCACTGGCAAACAAGCCTAAGCCTCACGTCTATAATCCGAACGTTGAATACCCGGTTGACTTGGATGCTAAGGCACCGCCGGAAGATGACGAGCCGGAAGCAGAAGAGAAACCGGAAAACAAGCCGGAGACGACTACCGAACCGAACAACGATAGCAAGAAAAAGCAAGAACAATCCAAAATATGTTCCAACAGGAACGACAACAAGAGATATGTTGTTCAAAATATTCCGCCGGAAGGCATAAATGACCAAAACATAGCCAAAGTGATAGTGAAACCTTTTGGAAGCAATGTTTCTATAACAGACATTGGCAAAAAGACAGAAATTCTAAGAGGATGCAATCTCATTCGTCGCTAATATCCATAATGTTGCCTGTCATATCCAGCCAAGTTCCATCGGAACTCAAAAGCCGGTCCGTGCTTCCGTCAGGGCATTCGAAGACTATGCAATAGTTTGCACCGCCGCAAATTATCATTTCGTTGCATTCGCAAGCCATTGAGTTGCCAACGGAATCCATTGCTCTATAATCAGCGGGGATTAGAATGGCTTCTTTTGAATGACTGGGTAGATTTGCAATGGATTTGCATTGGATTATGGAATCTACGGCAGCGGGCTTGCTCGGAGAGCAAGCGGCCAAAAGCAGTAAACATATGATTGAAACAAATCTCATAATCAAAATATAAAAAGAAATTAGAAAAAAACAGCTGATAATTCAATCATTCCCTTTATATTATCATTCAGTTAAACAATCAAAGCCTCAAAGAGATGATGCTGTTATTACTGTTATAGAATCAAACGGCGTTTTCAAATTAGCTATCGAAGCCAGCGCCAAAAGCATGCCTATTAGATGCAAAATCATCATTAGCCAAGTAGGAAACCCGAACCAAATTAGCAAAATATGCGGATTTTCGTATTCGTCCACCAAAAGCGGCAAATCGGATTATGTCAATTTGACTGAATTGGAAACACGAATCCATGATGAAAATTATAGGTACCCGCATTTGATTAGACGTCTATTCTATCAAGCTATAGATGCCGAATTCAGAGCAAGCCAAAACAATCCAAAATCTCAAGGGTGATTGCATTGAAGGACATAATTCTGAACAAGTTCCGATAAAGCAATATTTTATTCAAGCTCAGGCTCCATTTTGATTCTGGATTGAGATACGCAAAAATAGTCTTTGCGTATCTCAATCCCTATTGCGTTTCTGTTCAGTTCGCAAGCCGCTTGCAAAACCGAGCCGGAGCCGCAGCATGAATCCAATACCAGCTCGCTTTCATTAGTGTATGTTGAAATCAGCCATTTGAGCAATTCAACCGGTTTCTCCGTAGGGTGAATCGTCTTGGAAGGATGAGGCTTTGCGAATCTCAGTATGCTTCCTGGGTGTTTCATGTCTCCCAAAGATTCTTTGTTGTCGACGAATTTGAATTTTCCGTAATTGTTGTTGGCGTATTCTTTGGGCTTGCCTTTGCCGTGGTTTGGAAGCCCTTTTGTTTTCTGCGGATTGTATGTAGGCTGTCTGCTGTAGAATATGCAAATGTCCTCGTGCGTCCGAAGCGGCTGCCTGTTGGCGTTGAGAAATCCCGAAGGCAACTTTTTGTCCCAAATCAAATTGTATTTCCACATAGCCGGATTGGAGAGCATCAGCCGGGCCGTGAACATTCCGTTGCCGAACAAGCACACGACGCCGTTGTCTTTGATTAGAGCCAAATATCTTTTCCACAATTCGTCCAATGGAATAATCACGTCCCATGAGTTTTGAGTCTGATTATATGGCAAATCCGTCAATATTATGTCCGTTTTGATTCCTTGCTGAATCAATTTGTCCATTTCAGCCAAGCATTCGCCGTGAATCACTTTTATCATTTTNTTAAAAATAAAGACTGTGAGCAAGCTCGCAAACATTATATTTCAAGCATGAGCAGCTCTATTTTCGCAAACTTGGCAGCCAAGAAGTCGCTGAAGCAGTTTCTTGGAAGCAATGATTCAACCAGGGACTATCTTTCCTCCAACATAGTTCCCGTCAACATTCTTTTCTCAGGCCGGATAAACGGCGGCATAGCCAAAGGGAAAATAACCCAGATGTCGGCTGACTCCTCATTGGGCAAGACAATGATAGGAATGGCATTGCTGAAGCAAGCCCAAAGGGAAGGAATGCATTGCGTGGTCATTGATTCCGAGCATACTTGGGACGCCAAGAACGCCAAAGTGAACGGCATAGACATATCCGAGGACAAACTCATGGTTTTCGACACGGCTGACATAACTGCCATCAAAGACGTGTTCACTTCCTTGTATGTGGAGAAAGAGGATTCTCACGGACGATTCATCTATTACCCGATGGAAGACAGGAAAAACATATTCGTTCTTTTTGACAGTTGGGGAGCGTTGATGACAAACACCCAGACATCCAAGGCAATGGAAGGCTCCACCACGGCTGACATGGGCGGTTCCACGAAGGAGAAAAACCAGCTGGCCAACGCCATGAGCGAGAGCCGATGCACAATATTCGTCGTCAACCACGTCATTTCGAATCTCGGAGGATTCGGCGACCCTCTGGCGGTCCCAGGCGGCAAGAAAATATATTTTGTCTCCGACGGCATAGGAATGGCCATGAGCGCGGCGAAGAGCAAGGACGGGGAAGAGACTGAGATGGACAAAATCACTGGAGGCGTCAAGGGCAAGATAGTGACTTGCGTGATAAAGAAAGGACGGACTGCCAGGGAATCCAAGAAAATAAAATTCCGCATCAACTACGAAGACACCGGCTCCGGCGGAGGCATAGACCAATGGTTCGGCTTGCTGGACTTGGCAATGGAGCATGGATGCGTGGTCAAAGGCAAAGACGGCTACGAGCGGCCCGGCATCGAGAATGAAGATTCTTTGTGGGATGACTGGTCTCATGAGAAAAAAGGGAAGCAATACAAAGACATATACTGCAAGGAATTCTGGCTGCCGCTGTTCAAGAACACGGATTTCGGCGATTTTCTTGAGAAAGCGTTCGCTTTCAGCTCCGAAGACGACCTGGCCACGTCCAAGACGGACATAGCCGCCGAATTCGAGGAATTCGTCGGCAAGAAGGCGGAAGATGCCAAACCCAAAAAGAAAGCCAAAAAGTTCAAGGATGACGATGAATGAGACGGAGAAAACAGCTTGGCAATCTTTTGAAGATTGCCTTAACATGATGAAGGATGCTCAAAAAATGGAAGACGAGCTCAAGAAACGCATGGAAAATCCTCAGACGGGATTGGATGTCCTTAAAAACATTCAATCCTTGTTGAGCAAAAAATTATAATAATATTGAGAAGGTAGCCTAGCAGCCCTATAATCCGCAAGGATTGTAGGGCTTTTTGCTTATTATATACTGTTATCTTGAAAATTCTCCTTATATTAATTGCAAGTCAAATTAAACCGAGGATTTTATATGAAACGAGTTAAGATTGGAAATAAAAGCGAGATGGATTCGGTCAGAAGCGATTGCCGGAATGCTGGCTTTGATGAAGACGTCAATATGCATTTCAGATTCAACGACAAAATTGCTTTTCGCATTGAGACAGAAGCTGACAATTTGAATATGATAGTCATTAGCACAAACAACGGATATGTGTTTCAGAAAATAAAAAAGAATCATGGATGTTTTCGGGATGCTTGCCTGGAGTTCTATGATTATTTGACAAACGAGGCAAGATTGGAGAGCGAAGTGAGCGAGCTGGAGAAGATGCGGAATGAGATTGAAGCAATTACTGAAGAGACCGGAATCAAACTGGAACAGGAAGAGCTGGCGAATGACGAAGTCAGAGTGCATTGCCGGGCAAGCTATGGCTTGAATCGAACCAATTTCCGCGTGAGAGCTTACTTGGCGGAAAACAGCGAGGAAGTGAGATGGTTTCCCCATGAATGCAGAATACACGGTTCTGTGTGGGCCGTCGCTGTGAAGCGAGTCGAAGGATATGGATTGAAAGCCGTGGGAATTCCAAGAATGCTGAAGGAATGAAATAGCCGAGAATCATTGAAAGAAATTATATGCTCAGCTGCCTGTGGGCTGCGATTCAGCTTGTTATAGTATGATACAGCCACCCATTGCGATGGAATGGCGAATCGGGGCAAATGGTTTGAACCGTGCTAACATTAACTGCGAGGTATCATATGTCTTATCAGCCAAGAGACTACTCTTTTTTGGAAGAGACACTGGAAACCATGGAATCTCCCATGGCGAATGATTTCGGAGACAAGCTCATTTTTTCGACCAAGGACAAGAAGAAAGTTCCTTATCCTGACGGAAAAAAGTTTGACGACATCTATCTTAGAATTCTGCCAGCCGGAACTGGCAGGGAACTGCCGGACGAAAAGCCGTGGACTGTAATCAAGCGGCATTATCTTGAGACTCAAAACAAATTTGTAGATTGCAAGGCTGACGGCGAGGACTGCCCTTATTGCGAAATGGGGAAAAAGCCGTCAGCCCTTTACAGAGTCAACGTATTGGTTATGGACAATCCGTATCAGCCGGAGACGATAGGGGAAGTGAAAATCTTCGAACTCAACAGAGTTCTTTTCCGGGAGCTTTATGTAGCCATGCAGCCCGTGGAAAACATACCTCCCATCTTTCCGTTTGATTTGGTGAAAGGGAACGATTTCCGTCTCAGCGGAGTAGTGGAACTCAACAAGAACGGCAAGCCTTCAATCAACTGGGCAGGCTCGCGCTTCGAAAAAACATCCAAAATAGCTTACTTCATCAAAGACGAGGATGACAACAGAATCCGCAAGCCATTGAATGAAGAGCAAATAGACGAACTGCTGGAAAAACGGCATGACTTGAAAACGAATTCCCCCCATGCTTCCGCCAAGCCGGCTGAACACAAGCCAGCCGCCAAAAAGCCGGCTGCCAAAGCCGATTATGAAAGCGAGGAAGAGGACGAGGAAATAAAGCCCGCTCACGGAAAAGCAGCGAAAAGCAAATCCAATTATTTCGACCAGTACTCGTAGCAGACATCAATTATTTTTTTGAGTTTCGAAGCATCGCTCCAGGACACCGGAGCGATGCTTTCTTTTTAATCTCCGAAGACGGCGACTTCAATGCTGTTTCTTAAATTAATGAAATGGCTGATTTACACCCGTGGGTCGAAAAGTACCGGCCTCAGAAAATAGAGCAGATAGTGCTGCCTGGTCACATAAGCAACATGCTTGAAAAGTTCAAGGAGCGCGGCAGCGTCAACAATCTTTTGCTGGTGTCGGCAAATCCCGGAACTGGCAAAACATCCATTGCCAAGGCCCTCATCAAAAGCCTGGACGCCGAGCATATTTTCATCAACATGAGCTTGGACGGAGGCGTCGACACTGTCAGGGAAGTGATTGAGCCTTTCGCCAGCACAATGAGCATGAACGGCAACGTCAAGATAGCTCTCCTTGACGAGATAGACAGCAACCGGGCTATCGCTGCTCAGGAATCCCTGAAGACATTCATTGAATCTAATGCCACCAATTGCCGGCTCATAATGACTGCCAACAACACGTCCAAGATAATAAAGCAGCTCCGGGGAGGCCGCAACACGATGGTGGAAATGGATTTCCGGAACAAGGAAATCAAGGAAGAGCTGACTCCCAAAATCATAGCCAGACTGAAACTTATATGCGAAGCCGAGGAAGCGGAATGCGACGAGGACGTGCTTCCGGCCTTGGTGGAGAAATTCTATCCGAGCATACGAAACATGATAGAGGCTATGGACACAGCCAATCTTCAATACGACAGAATAGACAAGCGTTCCCTCAATGTGAGAACGGACGGGAAAGAACTCGCTGGAATGATTCTGAAAGAAGGCAAACTGAATCCCATCAGAACATTCATAAACGAGAACGTCCTGGACTACAAGACGGTTTTCCCCATACTGTTCAATGACGTCGCGTACAGCTTGCCCAAAAAGCACATCGGCAGCGCAATGGAAATAATAGCCGATTATGAATTCAGGGCTTCCATGAGCAGTATGCCCGAAGCCCAGATGCTGGTTTGCATATCAAAGCTGATTTTGATGGCGAGAGATAATGCATGATTTCGGATGGCATGAGATTTCTATACAAGCTTGAACACTCTGTTGTAGCCGCATTGCCGCATGATTCTGTAAAACATTTTTTCGGCTTTCAGGCCGTTTTCGAAATCGGCGAATGACTGTTCGTGCAGCGAGTTCAGGTTGTCTATGTTGCTCAGAAAGAACGTGTTTTCAAGAAGGTCTATCGGCGAGGAATATCCGAAAGCTATGCCGCAGAACACGAATGCTTTTCCGTAATCCGATTGAAACCATTCTTTTTGGAATTTTATGCCGAAAGCATCCAAAATGCGGACAGCTTCGTCATCGGGGGTTTCTTTTTCATCGGAAAACCCTTGGAGAAGCATGTTTATTTCATGTTGCGAAAAAAGGTCGCTCATAGCTGAAATTCCGTTTGTTTTATTTATTTTAATGACATGTCTAATTCTTTGCTGCTGCTTGATTTTTCGCATCTGTTTTCGCGCTGCTTCCATAAAGACTACGACCCTCTGGCCCAATACAGCGGGAAAGCATGCGACAGGCCGGAGCTGAGAACCATGGTGCTGACGTCTTTGAGCAATCTGATTGTGAAATTCAAGCCGAGGCATGTTGTCGCAGCCATGGATTGCAAGCCGTATTGGAGAAGCAGCTTGTATTCGCATTACAAGGAAAACAGGCATCGCTCTTACAATCAGGAAGCGTTTTATTGTCTGAAAAAAGAAATAGAAGACGACATGAAAGCCATAGCGTCCAATTTCATATGGCTCAAAGTGCCGGGAGCCGAAGGAGACGACATCATAGGAGTGCTGTCCGAATCGAGCGGCTACGATGAAATAATAGTGCATGGCTTGGACGGCGATTTCTGCCAGTTGGACGCTTTGCCCAAAGTGAGAAGGTACAATCCTGTGAAAAAGCGGTTCATTGAACGCCTGGGAGATTCCGGCAAGGAATTGACTATAAAAATAGTGTGCGGTGACGCTGGCGACAACATTCCTTCCGTGAAAAAAGGAGTCGGGCCGAAAACAGTTCTGAAAATGATAAATGAAGGCAAGCTGGAAGAGTGGCTGGACAGCGTTCCCGAATACAGAAAAGCATTCGAGCTGAATTCGCAACTGATGGATTTCCGTTACATTCCCTCCGATTTGAAAAACTTGATTGTCTCGGATTATGAAAGCCAATTGAAAACAATCGGCAAGCAATGCGACATAAAAGCATTGAGCAAATACATGCCCAAAACGTCAATTGATGACGGCGTCTCTTTCGCTGCGATAGCGGCGAAACTCAACGGAGACTGGAATTGATGATTTTGCTGGCTTTTGACAAATCGGCCAATGAATTCTTTTTGAGCGAAGAAGGAACCAATCTCGCGTTCAAGGGAAAACCGGAGGAATTTGCGATAGAATTCAAAAAAATCAATCCCGGCCAGGAATTTGTTAGCCTCGGCGACAAAAACGAAATGCTCGCGTCTCTGGCCAGGTCGGGATTCGGTAACGCCGACTGCCTGAGAAATGCCATTCTTGTCTCGATAGACTCTCTGATTGATGCTTTCGGCGTTGATTATTCCTTGAGCGGCGACATGACGTCTCGGATAATGGGAAAGTGGGCCTGTTTGAAAGACAGGGCAAATGAAGTTTTTCGCTTCTTCCCAGGCTTGAAAATAGGAGATTTGCCATATCCCACTGTTTTTTTCACGCAAGCAATGAGAAGCATGGGATTGAAGCCTAAGCGAAACGACCGCGACTGGTGGCTTGAAAGCGGCTTGTGGAAAGTGAAAGGCCCTTTGGGATATTACTGCCAAAACACTCATGACGGCCAATCTTCGTTCGAGCCGTTCCAGATAAAGGGAGGCTTCAAAATGAACCGGCTGAAAGAATCTCGGTTCGCCGGATGCGACTGCCTTGTGTACGATTTGAAAAACGCCGGGCCGTCCCATATTGTCTATCACAACATATCCCCGGAAACCAAATGCCTGGATGACCTGGGCTATGTTCCTCCTTTGAATGGGATTTGGTGGCGCAAAGACAAAATCGGATGCCTTCCCCAAATATGCATGAGACTGATTGAATTGAGAGAAACCAGCCATGCCGAGCATTTCGCCAAGAAAATGCTAGCCTCGGCTGTCGGAGTGTTCGGCAACAAGAATTGCGCCTTGTACGACGTGGACATTGCCCGAAGCGCGACCAGAGCTTTGAGAAACACAGTCAGGCGGCTGGGAGTCAATGTTCCCAAGAGCAAAAAACTCCCGCATAAAGTATGCTGGACTTACGCTGACAACGACAGTGTTGGTTTTTCTTTGAGCGAGCCATGCGAAAACCAGATTCAGGTTGACGAATACACGAAAACAGTCAAAGCCGAGCTGTTCAAAATAAATCCTCAATTTGAAATAAAATTGGAAAGCGTGAAATCTTGCAATCGTTGATTTCTTTGGCGAAAACGCTTTCTTTATATTGTTTCAGAGGTCTAAATAACAGAAATGGCTCTGAATCTTGATTTTTTCAATCCGTGGTCTTCCCGCTTTTACAGAAGCAGCGACGACCTGGCTGCTTTGAACGCGGCTGAGAAATCAAGGAATTCATGGGGAGTGAGCGACGTCTTCGACCAGCTGGATGCCAGGCTGGAGGCCGCTTCAAGAACTCAGGGGCTGTCTCAGCTCACGATGACGTCTTTGATGGTGGACCAGGCTTTTGCCAACAAATCTCACAGAATAGGCTGGTACAGATGGATGTCGGACGTGCCTATAATCAAGAAATGCCTGACAATCATGGCCAACGACTGCGTCTCTCCCAACGAGAAAAATCAGTATGCATGCTTGTCTTTCACGAAAAATTTCAGAAACATGATGCATCCGTATCAGATTGAGCAATTGCAGAATGAATTCGAATACATATGCTCTGTCTGCCTCAAAGCCGACGACCGAACATTGTGGGATTTGTTTTACCAATGGCTGGTTGACGGCGAAATGTTCTGGGAAATAGTTCCGGGCAAGAAAGGCGACAGAGTCATTGCCATAAACGTGCTGAATCCCAATTTCACTTATCCCATCTACGAGCGAGGCAGAATAGCGGGATTTTGCGAAAATTTGCCCTTGGAGTATTCCGAAGCTCTCGGACTTCCAGCCAGTGAGATGAATATTCTCAAATTCAAGCCATATCAAGTGGCTTATGCCAATTACGGAAAATACGGAGCAGTCAAGCAAGACATCAAAGGATGGCTGGAGCCTAGCGTGAGATGCCTGAATCAGTTGATTCAAATGGAAGACTCGCTGCTGGCTGTCAGAGTCAACCGTGCCATTGAAAGATTGCTGGTGAATGTTTCCACTGGCTTGTACGGTCCTCAGAAAGCCGAGCAAGCATTGAACAACGCCAAGCACGAATACAACAAGGTCTTGAATTACGACTCCAGCAGCGGAAGAATTGTGAACAGAGCCAGAACGATATCACTGAAGGAAATGTTCTGGTTCGCTGTGGGGTCGGACGGCGTCAAAACCACCATGGAGTCTCTGACTCAAAACACAACCATGAACGGACAGATAGAAGACGTCAAAATATTCGAGAAAAAAGTGTACGACG
>JGI24698J34947_10000198_pt1 | contig 24339 bp, 17 predicted proteins | sample TergutMp193P3_FD_34947 | JGI IMG/M metagenome (IMG submission 34947) | reverse complement strand
GAGAGTGGATTTTCCTACAGAGGGACGGCCAATGATCGCAATAAAGCCAAACTTCGGCATTATCTGATAACCATGATTTTTCTGATTTCGTCAATGTCAGGACCGACAACGCGCACAAAGTACATTCCGCGCGCAACAGCTCTGCCTGCATTGTTAGAACCGTTCCACTTGACGTCAAATTCGCCGGCTTCGCGGTATTCGTTGCGCATTAAAGATTTTACCAATGTCCCTTCCAGCGTATAAACCTGAATCGTTACCCTGCCCGGACGCGCAATATTGTATAAAATAGTTACTTCTTCTCTCGCGTCTGAATTAATTACATTGTTCCGAACTGTAACACCGCCGCGCTGTCTGCGAACACCCTGAACGTCAAAACAGAACGGGCGTACAAGGTTGTACCAGTTTGAAGGAATTGCCGCACCGCTCTTGATATCCAAACGGGCAATAAACTGATCCGTATTAGGCGTACTGCTTCCAATATATAAGTAAAATTCAACTCTATTACCGCTGTCAATATTTGGGAAAGAATAGTTAAACAAGTTAGACGGCGGAACGGGAGTACCGGAAAGCATAACGGCCTCTCCATCAGGAGCAAAATAATACTGCGATGAAAACGGCTGCCACAATGCATTAGAATTTCCGCGTGAGGTAGCTTTCCAGAAAAGCCGCAAATTGCCAAGGAGATTTAGCCGCGCCTGTAATTCAATATCGGTCTCTCCGTCTTCAAGAGATGCAGTGCCGTCAAATACCCCTATAGTGCCTTTTTCATTTTTTGCATATACCGGCCACGCGAAATAATTTACGTTGACGCTGTCGGGAGGTATCGAAACAAGCACGTCAGTAACACGGCGTATTACAGGGGTGGGAGAATAAGCAGGGGTGATTGAACTAAGCGCCTTTGTGTTATCGATTAAACTATGAGGAAAGCTAATACTCGTAGTCGCATAAGCTGTATAGCCCCAGTCAGCAGGATATTTTGGAGCTATACCGTCAACAATATTGGGGGGGGTGGAACGATCTACAATGTTTTTTACGCTAAGGTAACCAATTGTCGGAGAGCCATTTGTTATATTTAACCCGACAAGAGTATTAACTCCAATAGGAGCAGTTAAATCTAAAACATATCCAAGTCCAAGACTGTCGGCTGAACTTGCGCCGGTAATGGGTGTCATACCTTCAAATGAATTAACAAGATCAGCAGCGGTAGAATCCACAGGCTCTGACATTTGCACGTAGGTTTGCGGATAGCCGGGGAGAGTGAGAGTATATGCTATGCGCGGAGGAATGGTGTCAGTTGGCGTGATATTAATATCTATCGAAGGAACGCCAATAAATGAATTTCCGGTTGAGTCCTTCAGCGAACTGTTGAGCGTAACGCTCCATTGGGGAGTGCTTCCGCCGTCTAGTTCAGATTTTTGTTTCAGATAAATATAGAAAGAGTCACTGTTATTACTGACTTTCTCAAATCCGTTGTCTCCTTTCGATCTGTCAATCTCATAACTCGCTACGCTTACATCAAATGAAGAAAAATCCCCATAAAGCGCAACACTGGCCTGAACCCTTATTCTGTCCAGTCTGCCGTCCCCGTTTGCGTCTTCCGTAAAACTGTAGAGGATCTGTACTGTCTTTGGGGTGTGATCTTGATGCCAGCGACCGCCCTGAACGACACTGTGGTTATCTGTCCAATCAGTATTTAACATTAAGCAAAGCTGACCGTTACCTCCTCCGGGAACAATGGAGTCTCCTGTAGTAACAGTTACATTAAATTGATTGGCGCTAATATATATTGCCGCATCTTCACCTTCCTCTCCTGTGTTGCCTGGGTCGATGACTACGGAACCAACTGTTACACTGCCGCTCGGGGCTATCGCAAGCAACTGATAGCCTGTAACCGTGCCGCCAACTGTAATATCTCCGCCTGATTCAAGTCTTATTCTGCCGTTTGTTGCGGTATTACCGGTATTTATTCCTGCTGTCGCAATATTACCGCTTGTTGCTTTAACAGTAAAATTGCTGTTGCCGGTAACCGTACCGCCAAGGATTACATTCGCGGCTGTTATGCTGTTACCTGTTCCCCTCAATGTTAAAGCCGCGGCGTCTGTATCAAAATCTTTGCCTGTTAGAGTTATATTCGCGTTAGAAAGCCTTATACCGCCAGTTCCGGGTTCAAGAGTAAGGTTTGATGAAGATGTATAATTTCCTTGAATCTCAATAAATCCGCCCCCGGTTACTTTAAAAGTTACCTCTCTCGAAGTTGTCCCAACATTATTAATATAGATGTTGAAATTTGCAGAGACAGTAAACACATCATTAAGGATGGCGGTGCTAGTCGAATCAACATAGACAGCATCTAGAATGGGGATTCCATTTCCATCGGTATAAGGTCCCGGATTAGACCCTGTACCATAAACCAAATTATGTGCGATTGTTGGCATATAATAATGTTGATGAAAACGTCCGCCGCTGACGATAGTGTTAGCTGAAGGAGTCCATTCGTCAGTCAGATATAAACAAAGCTGTCCGGTTGATCCGGGTATAATAGAGTTAGGCGTACTATGACTTACATCAAAAATTTTAGCATCAACATATATTGACGCGCTTTCGCCTTCATTTCCGTTACTGTGTGTCTCTATTTTATCGCCAACTGTTACATTGCCGCTCGGGGCTATCGCAAGCAGCTGATAGCCTTCAATATCACCGTTAATCGCAATATTGCCTGTTGATTCCAATCTTATAATGCCGGATGTTCCCGTGCTTGCGGTTATCCCTTCGGTTGTAATGCCGTTTGCTTTTATCGTAACACTGTTGTTGCTTAACGCAGTAACAGTACCTGTAATAGCAATGGAGCCGTTATCCGCTTCAAGTCCGCCGCTACCCGTAAAAATACCGCCGTCCGCGTGAATGATGACATTTCCAGCCGCGGAAAAAAGCCCCGTACTTATAGTAATCTTGCCGCCTGTTGCTGTTGAGGCGAGGCTTCGATTACCTCCGCTCAGTGTTACAGCTCCGTGATATGTTTGATCTCCGTCAATGGAAACATCGCCGCTTATATCAATTGCCGCGCCTGTTACAGAGAAATCGCCGGTGCCGGTGCCGCTGACCGCTCCCAGTTTTATATTTGCGGCTGATATGCTGTTTCCGTTTGAGCCTATTAGTTCTACTTTTTTGCCGTCTGTATCAAAATCACTGTCTGTAAGAACTATATTCGCGTCAACAAGCTTTATACCGTCAATCCCGGGTTGAAGGGTAAGGTTTGATGATGAAGAACTTGTTATATAACTTCCTTGAATTTCAATAAATCCGGATCCCTCTTTTATAAAAGTTACTCCCGGGGCATTGTTTCCAACATCAATAATGTAGATGTTGAAACCAGTCGGAACGCGAATCAACGCATCTTTATAATCAGGATCAGTTGAGTTAATATACTGATAGCCTAGTATATCATCTCCGTTTTCATCTTTAAAAAAGTCAGGAGCATCAGGTTCAGAAGAATAAACCACATTCGCACTCATAGTTTTATCTTTATGCTGGTGCCAGCGTCTGCCGCTCACAATAGTATCAACTAAATTATCATCGAATGTGTCTTCTACCATTAAACAGAGCTGTCCAGTTGATCCCGGTATAATAGATGCACTATTACTTACAACAAAAGTTTTAGCATTGACATATATTGACGCACTTTCAAAGTGGCTCCCGGTACTGCTTGTCTCTATAGTTACCGAAGCGTCAATTGTTACTTTGCCTGAAGCTTTCGCAAGCAACTGGTAACCATGAATATTGCCGTTAATATCAATATCTGCATTTACGCCTGTTGATTCCAATCTTATAACGCCTGTTGCGCTGGTGCTTGCGGTTATTCCTCCGCCTATCGTAATGCCGCCTGCTTCAATAGTAACGCCTGCCGATGCGGTAACATGGCCCGTAGTGGTAATGGTTCCGCCTGTTGATTTCAATGTCCGCATACCGGTTATTGTTACAGCTACGGCATAACTTTGATTACCGCTTGTTGTAATATCGCCGTTTATGGACGCGGTTCCGGTAACCGACAAAGCGTTAATGCCGCTGCCGCCGCCGTTAAATACCGCGTTTCCGGCAACAGTTAATGAATGATTGCCGCCGGTTATCGCGCCCAATGTTACGGTTGTCCCTGTCAGTGTACGATCTCCACCGCTCAGAGTCACCGCGCCTGTGTAGGACTGCGCGCCTGTGGTGGTAATGTCCGCGCTAATTGTAGATGTTCCTTCTACATAAACGCTGGCAGTTGCAGTAATAGCCGCGTTAATAGTTCCTGTCCCCGTAATATGCAACGCGCCAATATCGCTGCCGCCGTTTAATACTGCGTTTCCGGTAACAGTTAATGAATGATTTACGCCGGTTATCGCGCCCAACGTTACCGTGCTTCCGGTAAGGGTTATATTTGCACCTAATGTTACCGCGCCTGTGTAGGTTTGCGTTCCTGTGGTGGTAATGTTCGCGTTAATTACTGAGGTTCCGTCTACAGAAACGCCGGCAGTCGCGGTAATAGCCGCTTTAATCTCGGCAGTGCCCGTAATATGCAACGCGCCAATTCCACTGCCGCCGCCGTTTAACACCGCGTTTCCGTTAATAGTTAAAGCATGACTACCGCCGGTTATCGCGTCCAATGTTACCGTGCTTCCGGTAAGGGTTACTCCGGCGCCAAGCGTTACATGCCCGTTATATGTTTGACTGCCGCCAGTGGTGGAAACATTGCCTCTTATTTCAATTGCCGCGCTTGTTACTGAGAAATCGCCGACGCCGCTAACCGTACCGCCAAGGGTTACTTTCGCGGCTGTTATGCTGTTGTCCCCCTTCAATGTTATATCCGCAGTGTCTGTATCAAAATTGCCTGTTAGAGTTATATTCGCGCCAGCAAGCCTTATGCCGCCGGCTCCGGGTTCAAGGGTAAGGTTTGATGAAGATGAATAATTACCTTGAATCTCAATAATTCCGCTACCTGTTACTTCAAAAGTTACCTCTTTCGAAGTTGTCCCAACATTAATAATATAGATGTTGGAACTTCCAGCGACGCTAAACTCATCATTATGGATGTTTGGATCTGTTGAATCAACATAGAAAACATTTGGAATGTTGTTTCCGTCTCCATCGAGATAAAGACCCGAATTAGGTCCTGTACCATAAACCAAATTCTTTGTGGTTGGCATATGATAATGTTGATGCCAACGATTTTCTGCAACGGCACTGTTTGCATCTGTCCACGTATCAACTAAATTTAAACACAGCCGTCCGGCTGTTCCCGGTATAATAGATGCACCGTTACTTACAACAAAAGTTCCGGCACTGACATATATTGACGCGCCTGACACGCCGCTTCCTTCAGTTCCATTACTGTTCGTTTGTATAACTGCGCCAATTGTTACTGTATGGTCGGTTGGAGCTATCGCAAGCAGTTGATGACCCGTAACATTACCGCTAATTGTAATATTTCCGCCGGATTCAAGTTTTACTACTCCGACTGTGCCTGCGTTTATCCCTCCGCTTCCTATCGTTATTCCTCCGCTTGCGTCAATGGTAACTCCTGCCGTCGCGGTAACAAGACCCGTAGTAGTAATGGTTCCGCCTGTCGTTTTCAGCGTTTGCGTACCTGTTATCGTTACAGCTCCGCCATAACTTTGATCGCCGCCTGTTGTAATGTCAGCGTTTAATTCGGCAGTCCCGATTACAGTTAAATCTGTTAAACCATTAACAGCATTCAGCACTGCATCTCCGGTAATTTTTAACGAGTTGCTATTCCCTGTTACCGCACCGATAATTGTAACGGTAGTTCCTGTAAGGTCATAAAGCGGACCAACACCGCCCAACGTTACAGCTCCGTGATATTCTTGATTGCCGCTTGTTGTAATATCACCGTTTATAGACGCAGTTCCGCTAACAAACAATGCGTTAATACCGCTGATGCCGCCGCTAAATACCGCGTCTCCGGTAATTGTTAATGAATGATTACCGCCTGTTATCGCGCCCAATGTTACCGTGCTTCCCGTAAGGGTTACATTATTGCCAAGCGTTACATCTCCGCCATAGTTTTGAGTATTTCCGGTTGTTGTAATATCGCCGCCTATCGTACTTGTTCCAGTTACAGCTAACGAGGCTGCGTTAAGCGATCCGCCGTTAAGTTCAAAATCGCCGGATACGGAAATAGCTCCAGCCTCTGTACTGACACCGCTATTTATTGTCAGGTTTCCCGTAGATAAATTTGAGGCAAGTGTTGTATTCGCATTTATTGTTACTGTGTTATAAGAGTTAATGCCGGCATTCAGAGTACCTGTTCCGCCTACCGTAAGATCAATCGTTCCGCTTGTAGTAATCGTCCCAATAGTTACATTACTACTCCCTGTTGTAGTAATCGAAACATCTCCACTGCCAATATCCAAATTGCTTATGGTTCCGTTTGTACTTGTAATAGTTACGTTAGTTACCGTTAAACTGCCATTGTTGGTAAGCGTCCCATCGTCAATGGTTATGTTAGTTGTTGTTAGACTTCCGGCGCTGTCAATAGTAAGAGTTCCGCCGTTTATTGTGAGGGAAGTTATTGTGATGTTATCAGATGCTTCTATTTCAACAGTACCGCTGTTAATTGTCGCGGTGTCGCCCGATGCCGAACCGGGGTATTCACCGGTAGTTGCCGGAGTGCCGGGTGAACCTTTATCCCAGTTTTCGTATTTGTTCCATTTATTATCATCCGAGCCATTCCAATAGTAATCTGCTCCCCAAACAGCCGAACTGAGAAAGATAAAAAAAAGCAAAAAAAGCCCAAATCTCTTCAAATTTCCCTCAAAAGTCAATTATATCATCTAATACGATAAAAATCACTATCTACCACAGAGAATTAGTAACGTTATGCCCTTTTATGCCCTTTTTTTGTTCGTGCATGGCAAAAACAACGATTACTGTGAATATGGCAATCAGGAAAATAATGAGAAGAAGGAGAATCATGGTATTACCCCCTACATCCTTTTTTTCCTCAACGGGGGCTCCCACAATAAGGCGCGAGGGGTCTACGGGGACCCTTGTGTCCGTAAAAAACAAACTTAGGCAGACAATAATCGTTATAATCATTATACCCAGCGCGATAAGGCTTGCAACTTTTATGGAAAAACTGGACTTTTTATCAAACGCCAGATAAACCATAACCGCCATGATAACCAAACTTAACATAATGCCTGCAAAAATCATGATTCTGCCCCCTACCTATTATTTCGGCCTATTTTTATCGATTCCTGACTTTTGACGTCTTGCAAATAAGTGATTTATATGGTATTTTAAAGATATATTAATATCAGCGAGGTAGAAAATGGCCCATAAAATCAGCGATGCTTGTGTAAATTGCGGTTCATGCGTAAGCGAATGTCCGGCGGAAGCGATTTCCGAAAAAGACGGACATCACTGGATCGATCCTGCGAAATGTCAGGATTGCGGAGCTTGTGTTGGTTCTTGCCCGACACAGGCTATTTCGGCAGAGTAACATTTGTCAAACTTGAGAACAGGCAAGGGCGTATCCCTTGCCTTTTTTTTAATTTTCCTCAGCCTTGCGCCCTGTACTGCCCAGCAGACGGACGGCATGGACTTTCCCTTAATAATAGCAATGAACCCAAACGATACGGGTTTCAGGCAGTTTATTACCGACGTTCAGGGCAACAGGAGACGGCTTACAGGACCCCGTGCCGACCCTGAAAACGCGGCGGAACATTTAACCATTTACCGGTACACTATCCGTCAGGAAGACGACATTTTTTCCCTTGCCGCGAGAAGTAATATACCGTACTCCGCGCTTGCAAGCCTTAACAGGCTCAATAACCCGACATCCCTTGAAGCAGGAACTCTTCTGCTGCTCCCGTCCTGCCCCGGAATCTTTATACCTGAGGATGTTCATTCGGATTTGGAAAAAATAATCAGGGCTTCAAGGCCTAATACCGAGGAAGCTGTTCAATTGAGGATCAGGGCGGACGGAAGAATCAAAACTTTTTTCTTTTTTCCCGGCGCGGATTTTTCGCCTACGGAAAGGACGTTTTTTTTGAATTCAGGTTTCCGCTTCCCCCTTCGCTCTTATCGCGTAACAAGTCCCTTCGGCGTCAGGGAAGACCCGTTTCACGGCAACAGATCGATGCACCGAGGAATTGACCTTGCCGCGGCGGAGGGGACGGAGGTTTTTGCCGCAGCGGACGGAACCGTAACCGCAATCGGAGAAGATCCTGTTTACGGAATTTATATAATCATCACCCACAGCAACAGATGGACAAGCCTTTACGGTCATCTGCAAAGAGTCGATACGGTATTGCACTCCGAAGTAAAATCAGGTAATCTGATAGGAAGGGTGGGTTCTACGGGCCAATCAACAGGGCCGCATCTTCATTTTGAACTGCGGCAGGACGGAAGGGCGTTAGACCCGGCAGGAAAGCTCCGCCCATAGACGGCGGCTAAAAAAAATTGATGGAAGGGATATACTGAAAGCATTAATAATACTGTTAGTTTGTTTACTGTATCCCGGCGTCAAATTGCACTCGGAATCTTTCCGCACAACTATAGACGGCAATTTTGAAGTTACTCCCGAAAGATCGGCGGAAAATGCCGTCTCCCTCGGAATAAACAGTTCCGTACTTATCAATCTGGGAGCCGAGGCGCGTTTTTTAAGAGGGGTCGAAATCGAAATTACCGCGCCTCAAGGCTGGCTTCAGTACAGGGGGGCGCTTGTAATGATGATGTACAACAATTTAAGCCCCCAAACGCCGTCCGGGGTTGCCGACATAGACGGCTCCCGTATCGCTTTTGAAGCCCTGCCTTCAAGACTGAGAATTGTCTACCACATTCCCGTCCGCAACCGCCACAACCTTAGAACAACCACCGCCGTAACAGTCATCTCGAATGTTGTCCAGCCTGCCGCCTTTCCTGTTTTATTCAGGCTGATGGCTGTAGAAAAAGGACTGACTTCCGAATTTGAACACCTGAAATTCAGCGTTGTCGCACGCCCTATTTTAAGCGATGAAGGCGCGGTAAAGATTACTCCCCGTTTTCCGCCCCAGTTAAGGAACAAGCCCTTTACAGTCCTTATAGACGACACTGTAATAAACAACTTTTCCGAACAAATTATCCTAAGGGAAGGCGAACACCACCTTGTCGTTCGTTCCGACGATTACCGCAACGAAAGCAGGCGCTTTGTAATAGAAAGGGCAAAAGTCCTCGATTTAACCATAGAACTGCAGGACCCGACCCCAATCATCATTTTTGAGGCTCCTCAAAACGCGGCTGTTTTCCTGAACAACGCCCCTGTCCGCACACGCGAACCTGTAACCGTGGAACCCGGCCAGCACGAGGTAAGGTTCAGGGTAGGCGATTACACCGTAACAAGAACACTCAGCGTTCAGCGCGGAAAAACCTACCGCGTAGCCCTCGATATAGACCTGACAATACAGGAAGAAGACTGAAAAATTTCCCTTAATAAAAAGGGGCTTTGCTTCCGATACTGTTATTGTCGGGATTATAGTTCCCCTCCCAAATCACTATAACTCCGATATGCCTCAAGGGCATGGAGCTGTCCGAAACACAAATCGGGCAGCTCTTTTTATTTTCAAAACAATTTGATATATTTCACTAATGCGTAAAAAGAGCGAAGATGAAGAGCAGATCAAGCTGGAACCCATCGCAGGTATCCGCCCCGGCGTGTATCTTACGGCTCTTTATTCATTTATCCTGCTTGTTATCCTTTTTTTCCTGCTAATTCTTCCCGGGCTTAAAAAAAACGGGGCAATGGTTGTTGTAAAAACAGAGCCTCAAGGAGCCGGCATAAGGATAGACGGCGTTTATATGGGCGTTTCAGGGAGCAGAATCTTTGTGCCGAAGGGTGAGCGCACCATAGAGGCAGTCCTTCCCGGTTTTAAGGGCGAAAGCTCCGTCCATCAAATACCCGGGCGCGTTTTCGGCTCTATCTTTTTCCCGAAGCTCTACCATGCGGAATTTACCCTTAAAACAGAAAACCCTTCTGCGGCCTTCGCGCTTTACGCGGCTGATTTTGCGGAGTGGAGTTTTATGGGGGAGCCGACATCGGCATGGCAGATACCTTTAAGCCTTTCCGAAGGCGCGTATCTTACAGGGACTGCAAATGACCCTGCTATGCAGGAGATTTTGCTCGCCGCGTCCCGTTTTACCGTTACGCGTGCGGCTATGCGCGACCTTATCCGCGCCAAAGCCCTCCTCGACAGCTTCGGCCTTTCCCCGTCTCCGGCAGGGCTTTTAGGCTCAATTTCCGACACCCTGCTCTTCCTATCGGAAAACCCAGAAAGCGCGGAATGGCTTTCCGGCCTTTTGCCCTCCAGATACGCTGAAGCAATCGAGGCTTCCAACTGGCATAAGGACAGTAACAGCGCAATTACTGCGCGCAAATTTCAGGCAAATGCAAACGCCTCCTTTCCGGCGCGGTTGACGCTGGCAGGCATCACATTTACAAGAAGCAACGGTTTTATGATAAGCGAAAATCCTGTTCCGCGCTCCCTGTTTGAAACTTTCCTGAATGAAAATCCCGAATGGAGAGAACATAAGACCGATTATTACCCCGATCAATTATCCGTCTATCCTGCGGATACATACGGCATAGAAACAATTACCGGAATTTCATGGTTATCCGCCGAAGCGTTCTGCAAGTGGCTGACAGGACGGCTCCCCTCTTCAATGGCGGACATGGAAGTTAGACTGCCGACGGAAATCGAGTGGGAATTTGCCGGATTAAACGGCGTTATAAAAACGGACATCTCAGGCTGGGAATGGTGCGCCGATCCGTTCGCCCCCCTTAGGTTTATTGACGCGCCCCCCGAAGCGGTACAAGCCGTCAGTTCCCCTGAACGCACCCTGCGCGGAAAGCCGTCTGCCTCTTCCGCAGAAACAAGGGCTTCCCTTCCCCCTGATTTTTCATCGCCTTTTGTAACATTCAGGCCGGTTATCGCGCAAAGAGGCATCTAAACGAAATGAGCGAAGGCGTAAAAATAATCGCGCAAAACCGCAAGGCGCGGCACGATTATTCAGTTGACGAAAGCTATGAATGCGGAATCGAACTTTTGGGGACAGAGGTAAAATCCTTCCGAGACGGCAAAATCTCGTTTCCCGACGCTTGGGCGGAAGTTATAAACGGCGAAATTTGGCTGCGCTCGCTTGTGGTAGCGGAAAACCCGTTTTCTTCGATTTTTAACCACGAACCCGAAAGGAGAAAGCGCCTTCTTTTACACAAAGACGAAATCAAGAGGATCCACCGTAAGGTCGAAGAAAAGGGCTTCACCCTCATTCCGTTGTCATTTTATTTTAAAAAAGGCAGGGTAAAGGTCGAATTGGGGCTGTGCAAGGGCAAAAAAGCCTACGACAAACGCGCAGGAATCCGCGAAAATGACCTAAAACGCGATATTGAACGGGAATTCCGTCATAAAATGCATTAACGGGTTCTGGTTTCTATAAATTCGAGCATAAAAAGGAAGGCAAAAACGAGCAAACCGGCGAAAAGAGCGCCGATTTTTATACTTTTATCGGAAATAAACTCAGGAGTCTGGGCAGAATAGACATTTCCTATTTTTGACGGGGTATTTTTTACGTTTCCGAGGCCGACAATCCTTACAAAACGCTCGTTTTCCTGACCGTACCCCATCTGACGGGCATGAACCAGCAGTGTATCGTAATCATACAAAAGGCTGTTCTGCGTCCTCTCAAGTTCCTCATTTAAAATCCCCAAATCCCTAATATTGTCCATCTGCCTCTCTTTTTCGGACAAAAGGTAATTGTACGCGGACAGGCCGTTCGGACCGCCCAAAAACGAGAAAAGCGTGTAAACCGCGACGGCAGTCCAAATCCCTATGAGGTATTTAAGGATTCTCATGCTTCGATTTACGGTAATTATTAGATGATTCTTTAACCATTGACAATTAGCATGGCTATAGGATAACATATATATTGAGATAAACTACTGAAAACAGGTAGTTGTACCGATAATTGACAATAAGTGTTAATTTGGGGAGCGGTTCATGGCAAGTAACAAAAAACCTTCAATTTACTCCGATCGCGGCGGCATCGGCTCTGCAGAAGATCTGGATGAGTACGGCGTCTGGGTAAAGAGCGAGCCACAGGATATGTCAGCAGACAGCCTTGGTCTTAAATCCGGTGAATTATCTTCTGAACTTGAGGAAGCGTCAACCGATGATTCTTTGTCTTTTGACGACGCTGTACTGGACGTCAATAAAGCAGGAGAATCGTCCAAATTTGAGGATATAGAGTTCCCGGACGACAATATCGAAATTGACAGCGTCAACAAAGATTTCTCAATGGACTCCGATTTTGACGATATTAATCTGGAAACCGGCAGTCTCGGCATTACGGGCGATGAAAACATCGAAATAGAGGATACAAATTTCGATGAATTTGAAATGCCGTCAGGGGACGGAGACAATGATTTAGCCAACGAAGACTTAAAAAGCGATTTTGACGATTTCGACATTGCCGCAAGCCAAGATTTCGGCGTCCCGACCGTAAAGGCGATTGAAAGCAACATTGACAACATACAGGGCGATCTTGACCAAGCCGCGAAAACAAAAGAAAGCGATCTGTCAACGCACCTGTTAAAGAAAATCGCGGACGAACTTTCATCAATCAGAGGCGAACTTTCCGAACTGAAAAAAGAATTCTCATCTGTCCGCGCCCCTTCCGCTGACGGAGACAAGAGCGGTTTCTTCTCCGAAGAGGACGACGAGACAATCGCGCTTACAGGCGACGAACTTGACAATATTCTCGTTAATACGGACGAAGGCAGTCAGGAAACTGAAACCGAAGCTGAACCAAAAGCGGACACGCCCGTAATGAGCGAAGGCTTCCCTCTCGGCGGCGATGACGAAGATGAGGCAATCGCGCTTACAGGCGACGAACTTGACAATATTCTTAACTCGGCGGATTTCACGGAAGAATCGGGAACCAACGAAACCCCTGAAAATGAATTTGAAGAAACACCCGATGAATCAAGCGAACCGGCGGAAGAAGAAACCCCTGAAGATACGTCTGAAAAAGAAGCGTCAGCCTCGGACGGTTTGGACGGGCTTGATATGGATTTTGCAGGAATGAACGATGTTGACCTGTCAGCGGATTTCGGCGCTGACGACAGTGCCGGCATTGCAAGCGATTTGGCAGTTCCTGCCGAAGAAGCTCCGCCTGAGGAAACTCCTACCGAAGCAACTCCTTCGGACGACATTGACATAGAATCCGTCAGCTTTGACGACAGCGCCGTTACCGATGACGGCCTTTCCCTTGGCGGAGAAACTCCTTCGGAAGACAGTCTTTCAGATGACAGCCTTTCAGATGATATTTTCGGCAGTGCTTCTTCCGAAGAAGCTCCGACTGAAGAAACTCCTACTGAAGCAACTCCTTCGGACGACATTGACATAGAATCCGTCAGCTTTGACGACAGCGCTGTTACCGATGACAGCCTTTCACTTGGCGGAGAAACTGCTTCCAACGAGGAAACTCCTTCGGAAGACGGACTTGGGGACGACATTTTCGGCGAAACGGCATTGGGCGAACCTGCTTCTGAAGAAACGGGCAAGTCCGCTGACGATGAAATTGTAGATATAGATATTGACGGCCTTAATATCGATCTTAATCCCGACACAATTTTAGACGAACAAGATTCATCAGATATTTCATTGGATGATGATATAGAAATAGAATTTGACGAGACAAAAGATTCCGAGGAACTTGAAAAATTAAGAAACGACGGAGCCACTCCCGTTACATTCGCTCCCGAAAACAGTTCCTATCTTGAAGAAGACGGGGAAACTTCCGATCTTGACCTTTCCAACGCTGTTATTGACGAGCCTAATTTGTCAGCCGACGGCCTTAACGATGATTTAACAGAACCCTCTTTAGATACAGATGAATTTGACCTTGACTCTCTGAGTGACTTAACCATTGATGACGCAGAAATATCGGCAGATGCCTTGGGTACGCCTGCGGATACGCCTACAGATACATCAGAGAGCGCTCCTGCGGAAGAAGAGCCGGTCTCGTTTGATCAGCAATTTGAAGACGACATTAATAACATTGATATAGATATTCCGGCGGATACGTCAGAGGAGAGCACGCCTGCGGATACTCAGGCAAGTACGCCGACAGATACGCCTGTTGCTGAAAGCGATTCTTTTGACATCGGGGAAGACGAAAGCCTTTCATTTGATGATTTTGGAAGCGATTCTTTTGACATCGCCAACGCGGATGAAGAACCTAAGGAAGAACCGCAAATAGAAGAGTCAGCTCCGGCGGAAGAACCTGCTCCTGTTCCGCAGGCCGCCCCTGCTCCGCAACCTGATTCTGCTCCTCAAGCCGCTCCGGCAGGCTTACAGTTACGCGCCGGAAAAAACGGTTTCCAAATTCCTTCGGAATTAAAGTCAGAATTACGGAATATACTCAGTTACATGGATCAACTTCTTGAGTCTCTGCCCGAAGAAAAAATCGAAGAATTCGCAAAATCCGAATACTTCGATTCATATAAAAAACTCTTTAAGGACTTGGGGCTGGTATAAACACGGATATTCCCGGCGCGAATCTTCATTCACGTTACAATCCGCAGGCTGAAGCCTCGCGCTATATAGAATCTCTTAACTTAAAAGAAACAACAGCGTGTTTTATTTTAATTGAACCGGGTCTTGGCTACATTATTCCTGTACTAAAGGAAAAATTTAAAACAAGCAAAATAATCGCGCTTCATATCAACGCCGATTTTAAACAGCAGTCGGAAACTCCGTCATTGTACAGTACGGACGGGGCGGAAGTGCAAAAATTTCTTGAAACAGAAATCCCTGAAATTGACGCGGAGCTCATCCGCATAATTGAATGGCGTCCTTCCCTGAAATTTTACAAAGAAGAGTATCTAAAACTTCTCTCCCTCACGGTAGAATTTATCAAACGCATGGACGCAGGGAACAGGACAACTGCCGCTTTCGGGAAAAGATGGGTCAGGAATTTTTTCAGGAACTTAAAAATTTTAAATCAAAATATCCTTTACAGAGAGACTGACATTCCTGTTATTGTTACAGGCTCAGGACCCGGACTTGAAGAGGCTCTGCCTGTTATAAAAAAAATGCAGGACAACTCTCTTATAATTGCCGCGTCTTCCTCGGTAATGGCGCTGTCCTGCGGCGGCGTAACGGCGGACATAGTGATCACTACAGACGGCGGAAATTGGGCGCTTAACCATATTTATACCTGTTACAGAAACGCCCCGTCAGCCGCGCTTGCGGTAAACCTTACAGCCGCCCTTCCCTCTCAATGCGCCTGCACTCCGCAGTTAATCATCAATGACGGAAGTTTTTGGCAGAACATCGTCCTTCATGAACTCGGCCTTCCGTCTGTTATCATTCCGCAAAGGGGAACTGTTACCGCCACGGCTATTGAGCTGGCTCTTATTCTTTCACGCGGAAATGTTTATCTTGCAGGAATTGATCTTCGCGTCAGGGACATAAGAACCCACGCCCGTCCTTACGCTTTCGATTATCTTTTTAACAACGGGGCAGAACGCTTTACGCCTGTTTATTCGCAAACTTTTACGCGTTCGTCTTTAATACGGGAAGGCGGCAGTATGGATATTTACGCGGCGTGGTTTAAAAATCAGCTTGCGTCGTGGCCGAAAAGAATATTTTCTTTGATTGGAAATAATGAAGTATTTGAAAGCAGGATTCCTTTAGAGCAGACGGCTGTTAAAAAACGCGAGTTTCTAAACGCTGTCCCTGTTAAGGGAGAACCGGAGAAATTTTGCAAGAGGGGGGCGGACGCTCTTCTTACGGCAATGAAAGAGCCAAAATACGCGGAAAATTTAAAAAAGGAACTTACGCCGCTGTTTTTTCATGGCGAAAATAAAGTAACAGAGCAGGAACTGGAAAAGGCAATTAAAGAAACCGCCTGCAAAGAGGTTTTATGAATACCATGTTAATGGATAACCTGTTCGCTCTTTCCGCCCTAGACGAAGAACTTTTTTCACAGCTTGCCGGAATAAAACCGTCAAACCGTTATGTTTTTAAAGAGTCCCGTTCAGGCGAAACAGTTCCCTCTTTTTGCCTGCAAAACGGGGAAACTCTGCCTCTTCATTCAATGGTTGACCCGAAACGTGAGGCGCAAAGGCTTATAGAGACAGCACTTGACGCATCGCAAGATTCAGGCTTTATAATTTTTCTGGGGCTGGGAGGCGGTTTTGCGCCTGAAGCCGCTCTGGAAATGACAGATGCGCGGATTATTGTAATCGAATACTGCATTGACAATATCATAGAACTTTTTTCTTCTGTTAATTACACAAAACTGCTTTTCAATTCACGTTTTACTATTTTAGCTGATCCAACAGGCGCAGAAATAAAAAACTTCATACTCGAAAATTACCTGCCGGTTCTGTGCGGCGGCATTAAGACAATTCCCCTCAGAACAAGAATAGAACAAGACAGGGAAAAATTTGAAGAAGCGGTTTCCTCTATACAGGAAGCGATTGAAAATGTTTCAAGCGATTATTCTGTTCAGGCTCACTTTGGACTTAGGATGTTTTCCAACATTATCCACAATGTTAAAGCCGCCGAGTCTTGCGAGAATTTTTTCGCGGAAAAAAAGTCCAAACCGATACAGGAAACTGCCATTGTTGCTGCAGGCCCTTCACTGGACCGTCAGTTGTCTATGCTTGCCGAATTAAAAGCACGAGGGGGCTTTGTAATAAGTTCCGACACCGCGCTCCCCGTTCTTTTGCATAACGGCATTGAACCCGACACTGTTGTTTCAATCGACTGCCAGCATATAAGCTCTTATCATTTTTTCGGCTGTGATTTGCGCAACATCCCCCTCGTTCTTGACATCGCAAGCCCTCCCCTGCTCTCGCGCCTTGCAAGACCCGTCTTTTTTTCAAGCGGACACCCGTTAGCGCGTTACATTTGCGCACAATGGAAACCTTTTGTGCAGTTGGACACGTCAGGCGGAAATGTAACATACGCCTGCCTTTCTCTCGCGGAAAATTTGGGCGCAAAAAATATAACTCTCTTTGGCGCGGATTTTTCATACATACGAAGCCAAACTTACGCAAGGGGAACATACATCTACCCCTATTTTTACAAAAAGCAAAACCGCCTCTCCCCTGCGGAAGCTCAATTTTCCGCATTTCTATACCGAAATCCGTTTATTCCTGCGCAAGACGGAAAAATCAAAAACTATTACGAAACAACATCGCTTCGTTTCTACCGTAAAAAACTGGAAGAAAAAGCCTCGATAATGACAGCTAACATTTCCTGTGCGCCGGGAGAGGGCGCTCCTGTAAACCTGCAAAAAGCGCCGAATGCTTCAACACCGCCCTGCGCCGATTTTGACGCAAAAGAAACCGTCAGCGGAACTGATTTTCTTGAACAGTACAGCAGGGAAATAGCCGCTCTGCCTGACGCAAAAGGGACAGAAAGCTACATTGAAAAATTAAATTCACAGGAAAGGCAGGTTTTCGCTACACTGCTGCCATACGCCGCCGCAATTAAAAAACGCAACATGGAGCTAAAACGGGAAGATTTAATTGAGGAAGTAAAACGGCGCAGTATCAAAGAAATCGAACGGACGCTTACGACGCCGGCGATTGTCTGAGTTGTGTAAGGAAAATATTTTCCGCGTTCCTGATAAGGGAGAGCGCCCTTGCGAGAACCGGCTTAAAATCATTCGGGTCATTTAAAAGCAGTTCCGCAGTAATATTCACGGTGCTTCCGCCTGAAGAAATGGAAACTTTCGCGACTTTTGAATGCCTGTTGGAATAATTTGCAGCGTTGACGGCTGCTTCAGACGAGACGGCTCCAAGGTTGAACCCCAGATAAATCTGAAAAAATTGAAGGTCTTTTTCGTCTATAATAATATAGTAAGCATCCCCTGATACCTTGAACTTTATATCGCCGTCATCGTCAACCTCAGGAAAGTACCCTTCCTGACGCAGGTATTCAATATAGATATTTTGCAGATCGGTTCTTGTCAATCCCCCGGTCTGCCTTTGCTGTACTGCCTGAGGCTGAAGCTGCGCTTGAGGCTGATCCGCCTGCCCTTGCTGTGCAGCCGCCGGAAAAACGAAGAAAATCCCTGCTATTAAAACAGCCGGTATTATTTTACCAATTTTTGCCATATAAGACTCCTCGTAAATACAGTATACCGATTTTTAAGTTTTGTCAACGGGGTTTCTTTCCGCCGAACGCAAACGCGGCGTACCCCACAAACGAATCGGGAACTTCGCCGTCTTCCTGCACGTCCGCAGAAGTTGCGTACTCCAAAAGCCGGCCTAAGCCCAATCCTTCGGCTTCGGCGAAACCCATCGCGCCCAATACCGCGCCTGCCGAACACGCTGAAGAATCGCGCTCGGCACAGCGCAAGACTTCGGCGCTGTCCCCGTTTTCCACCGCTTTTATGAAAGATGCGTCGTTTACTTCGCGCACCCAGTTAAGGGCTGTTTCTCCCGACCCTTTAGGCGAAAAGCCGTAGTTTGCTCCGTAGTGGGTCAAATCGGTGGAAGCAAGGACATTTACTTTACGGTTCAATTTTGCCGAGGCTTCAGAAATCAGCTTTCCGGCTTCAAAGGACGAAATGTGCGCCGGGAGCCTAAGCCACAACAGTTCCGACTTAGGGAAGAAAAAACGAACCATCGGCAAAAGCACTTCGATAGTATTGTCACGGTAACGGTCTTCTGCGCCGTCAAGTTTTTTAAAAAGAGTTTGGCTCAGTTCCGTGTCTATCGGCATGGGACCGAATGGAGTTATTGCCGCGTCTTCCATAGCGAAAAGTGGCGGAGAGCCTGAGCCTAAGTGTCCGCCGAGAACAACCACGGTCTGCGCGTCAGGTTGAAGGCTTGATACGCCTCTTGCGGCGGTTCGGCCTGAGTAATACCAGCCTGCGTGGGGGGCAACCGCGGCGCGGGAAGAGCGGACGCAGGCGGAAAAATTGGATAAAAATTCGGAAACAGAGGCGGAATCACGGGGAAACCAGCCTGCAGGCAATGAATATTCTCTTATATGCATATAAATACCGCCGATAATTATACCATAATATATGGAAAAACAGGCAAAAAGCAGGCAGGGTAACGGTTCGATTTTTGGGGCCTTTATTGCCGCGTTATGTATTGTTATTTATCTTTTCGCCTTGGTTCAAGCAGTGTTCCGACTCTATCTTAGCATCGAAGAGAGCAAAGCCTCAGCCGAACAGGAGTTTTCGCGGATTGTGAATACCGTTGTTGACGCAGGGACTCAAGGGTTTATGGATGAGCGGTTTAAAGAAGCCGTAAACAACTCGCTTGCTTTAAGTAAAAGTATCGAAGCGCTGATTATTTCAGGACCCGAAGGCGAATATGCGTTTGAAAAACAACAGGGATACGCCGTAAAATGGGTTAATAATTCTCCAAGATTTATAAACAGATTGAGTTTTTCAAATCAGCCCTACCAAAGACCTCTTGCAATCTTACGCAATGTAAATATCCATGCCAAAGCGATCGCTTTTGATTATGCCGAGTTTTCAAAGATTCTAAAAGAAACCCTGTTGTTAATTTTGATCGGGTTTGCGCTTTCTTTTTTTACAATGCTTTTGCAGATGCTTATCGGGAAATCCGCCGGAAAGAACGAGACTGTTCGCGCACCGGCTCCTGCGTCCGCGCAAACGTACAGTTCCGCAGGAGAAACAGGTTATGCAAACAAAGAAGAAAATTGGGGAACAGAAACAGGACCAAAGGGACTTTATTCTCCGCGCAGTAACATCGGCTGGGAAGAGTACACAAAAGACCGCCTTGATTCGGAATTGCACCGCTGTTCTTCAACAGAAAAAGACCTGACTTTTGTATTGATGGAATTTACCGATTTAACAAATGACGTTATGTTCAGAAAGGCGGCAGAAGAAGCGGCCTCTTTCTTTAAATCGAGGGACCTGTTATTTGAATACGGAAAAAACGGCATTGCTGCGATTCTTCCGGGCATCGATCTTGAAGCAGGAATAGGACAGGCGGAAAAATTTTATCAGCGCGTCATAGGAAAATTCCCAAACGGTTCAAACACAGGTTCAAGTTTTTGTATCGGGCTTTCCTCGCGTTCAGGCAGACTGCTTAACGCCGACAGACTTCTGCTTGAATCAAAAGAGGCTCTTAAGAAAGCAAGAACCGATCCGAGAACATCAATTATCGCGTTTAAGAGCGACCTTGAAAAATACAGGACGTTTATCGCGACTCAAGACTCTCGGCATTAACAAAAAGCCTGCCTGCTGCCCATGACGGAATTGAATAAATAAGATCGCTTCCGCTTACATGGGCAAGACGCCGTCCCGATTCATCGGCTTCGCTTAAACGTATTGTAACAATGCGGCCATTTCCCAATTCCAGCGTTATGCGGCTGTTTTCAAGCAAGGGAGAAACTGCGGAAACTGTATCGTCAAAATTGTCGGCTTCGGTATTTAAAATTGTGCGGACATAGTTATCAATCGCGCTTTTGTCGGGATTTGCAATATCAATGCCTGAGATAGTCCACGCTCTGCCCCTGCGGCTGAACACTTGAGTTTGCGCGTTATTAAAAACTGAAAGCCTCTGTACACTGTCAACTTCAATCTGCCCTCCGTCGTTTTCAGATACAAGCCTTAAATTAAACCAGCTTGTAACAGGGCTGTTTAAAAATGTTCTTACGCTGATGTCTCCTGAACGAACTGTATTTTCTCCTGCCTTGCGAAAATACGCTTCGCGTCCTGTCACATCGTTATCGCCGATTAAAAGGGAAAGAAGGGCTGTATTTTCACCGTAGACTGTTATTTTCGAGGCTTCCTGTTCATCAAGTCCAAAGCGCGTATGCGTAGATGCACCGGAAGAGCGGACAGGCCATGCGGCGCGTTTTGTAAAGATACTTAAAAAATCTTCCACGCGCGTCTGACGCGCCGGAAAAAGATCGCCGTTATACGAAACAAACCATTGGTTGTTTTGCTTTGTAATGGTAATCTCATCACCTGCCCTGTTAATGACAATTCTGACTGCCTTCGCCGCAACTTTTGAATCCAGCCAAACAAAGCTGTTAGACCTTGCGCCGCCTATATCGGAATTAAAGATAACGCTTCCTGCATATAATAAGACAAGCGCCGCTATAAGCGACAGAAGGAAAATCAGGCGGTTTTTATATGTCATCGGTTTTCTCCTCAATAGGGTTGTTTTCAGTTATCTGCAAATCTGCAGGCCGCGCTTGTTTTAAGGCGCGTGAACGGCGGCGGTAAGCTAGAAACAAGCCTGCGGCAATTACAAAAAGCGGTATAACGACGACATTGAAAATCTGAGAAAATTTTCTTGCCGCGGCTCTGCGCGAATCATCCAGTATTTTGTCAAAGCGGCCTGTTTGCGCCTGCCTGTTTCGTATGCCGATAATATCGTCGTCGCTTGCAAGCCAGCCTGCAACGCGAAGAAGGAAATCAAGGTTATGGGCGGCATTTGTGTTTTGTATAATGTTAGTCGCAAAATCAGTATCTCCTACAACAATTATCCGCGCAGGACTTGGACGGGCAGGCAAATCGGGAAGCTCTTCATCAGAACCTTGTCGGACCGGCTTGGGAGCATCCCTGAAAAAGCTGTGGAATGTTCCGGTTAAAGACGCGCCAAGTATTTTTACGCCCCTTGTCTGAGCCGCTTCCACCGTCAGCATATAGGAAGAGTCAGGGCTTGTATTAAGATTTTCTCTCATCGACCAGCCTTTATCCGAACTTTTAAAAAGCGGAACTGCCTCAACATAAGACGTCGGATGCAATTCCAAAGGGCTTGCCCAATAAAGATCGAGTCCTGAAAAACCGGCTCCGCTTACAGGATGGTCAGAATTTCCGCTGTCGCCCTGAACTCCAATCCAGAGAGGGTAACGAACAATACGGCCCTGAACGCCTCCTGTCGGACTTGTAGTTTGGTATTGCAGTACTAGGGCATTAAGATCAAGGGCAAGTTCAGGACGGACTGTAACGCCGTAAGAGGCGATCATTTCCAGCAGTCCCTGATCCTGCTGATGACGGGCTCCAAGCGTGTTGATGTCAATATAAACTCCTTTAACCGCAAAAAGAACTTTTCCGCCCATCTGTATATACCTGTCGATACGGTAAAGCGCCCATTCGTCAAGTTCTTCAACTCCTCCCAAAACAAAAAGCGCAGGCGTGTTATCGGGAATTTCATCTCCGGGATAAATTTGGCGCACTCTGTATCCTGCGTTTGTGAGTGTCATATCAAGGAAGCCGAAACTTTCTTTCCACTGCCTGAAACTGTCGCCGACAATCACCGCGATCCAGCGTTCGCTGTCAGTAACCATTGAACGAATCCTCGATGTTAAATCGTACTCAAGAGTTGCTGTGGAAACTACCCACGGAAGAACAGCGATTTTATCCAGATACTCAATAACGATTCCTGAATATACCGTAACAAGACTTGTCTGATCCTGTTCCATAATAGGAAGCTGTTCCGACCGAATGCCGAGATTTTCAACCATTGCGGAAATTTCCGCCTTTACAGGATCGCGTACCGCCATGCGGATTTTCCCTCTGGAATACGCCGTATATTCCCTCAAGGTGTCTTCGATTTCTCCGGTGATCGGAGTAACGCTTTTCAGTTTATTTGAAACATAATAGGTAATATTTACAGGATCGGGAATCTCTTTGTAGAGGTTACGCGAAACTTTTGAAATGGTGTACGCCCTGTTTTTGGTTAGATCGAGACGGAACCATAAACGTCCGCTGACAAGAAGGGCAAGCAAAAAGGCGGTTATTGATAATGCCGTTATAATTGTTGTTTGTTTTTTAGTCATTTTTCATTTACCCCTTATTTCCATTTCCTGTAAAGGATAACCCTTGTATTGATAAACAAAAACAACGCTGTGCTTAACACAAAGAACGCAAGGTCTCTTGAATCGAGCAAACCTTTGGAAAAACTTTCAAAATGATAGGAAAGCGAGAAAAAGTTGATAAACTGCGCGAGCCATAGCGGAAGGTTAAACGAAAACGTTATCTGATTAACAAGCATCACTGCCATTAAAACAACGGCACTGCCAAGAAAACTGCCGGCCTGATTTTTTGAAAGCGACGATAAAAGCAGTCCAAGAGCGGTTGCGCTTGCTCCCAGCAAAAACGCACCGAAGTATTCGCAGAAGATCACGCCTGCGTCGAAACTTCCCAAAGCAAAAAGGCTCATCGGCAGGGGCAAAGTTAAAACAAGCATCATTGCCAGCACGCCAAAGCACGAGAAAAATTTCCCCAGCACAAGGTCCCATTCTGTATACGGCATGGTCAGTAACAATTCAACGGTTCCTGTTTTTCTTTCTTCCGCCCAGCTTTTCATAGTGATTACCGGTATTACCAAAATGAAAACAATCGGAAACGCGGCAAAGTACGGACGGAGCGTAGCCTGATCCATCGCAAAGTAACGCTGTAAATAAAACAGCCACACAGAGGTAAAGAGAAGGAAGAAAACCGCCGCGCCGTAAAACGCAGGAGCGTTAAGGTATTGATAGAGTTCTTTACGCGCAAGGGTCATNGCGCGGTANGGCAGATATTTTTTCATTCCTGCGCTCCTTTCTTTTCATCGCTTGTAAGTTTTACAAAGATATCTTCGATACTGAGTTTTTTCCTGTTCATCGAAAGNAATTTTAATTGTGAATTTACAGCCCAGTCAAAAACACGCTCNCCTGAATCNTAACCGCCTGTTTCTTCTGNCGGAATAAAGAAACTTGCCGCGACAAGACCGTCTGCGGAAGTTTCAACTAACGTGTTGGAAATATTGCCAAGCTGGGATAATTTTTCACGAACAGAGTCAGCATTCGCTCCTTTTAAAAGCAGTTCCCACGTATCGCCGCCCTTCATGGAACCTGCGATCTCTTCCGGCCTGCCTTGAGCCGCAATGCGCCCGTCGTTGATGATAAGTACCTGCGTGCAAATTGCCTCAACTTCCTGCAAAATGTGCGTGGAAAGAATAACTGTTTTACGTTTGCCAAGTTCTTTTATAAGGGAACGTATTTCTATAATTTGGTTCGGGTCAAGGCCGGTGGTAGGCTCGTCAAGTATTAGAATCGGGGGGTCGTGGAGAATTGCCTGCGCAAGTCCTGCGCGCTGGCGGTAGCCTTTGGAGAGCGTCTCAATCCTGCGGCTGCGGTAGTCAGTTAATCCGCAGGAGCGGAGGCTTGCGTTGATTAGCGTTTCCTGCTCCTGTTTGGGAATGAAACGCGCCTCAGCCGCGAAAGTTAAGTATTCGTCAACGGTGAGGTCTCCGTAGAGAGGGACGTTTTCAGGCAGATAGCCGATCCGTTTTTTTACTTCCAGCGG
>JGI24698J34947_10000197_pt1 | contig 24378 bp, 27 predicted proteins | sample TergutMp193P3_FD_34947 | JGI IMG/M metagenome (IMG submission 34947) | reverse complement strand
CCCCCCCCCCATATATATAGTGTCGATTTACTAATTAATTACCATTTACCACTACATATAATATACCTGACTTGTCGCAGTGAGAAAAGGGTTGTATGCTTCTGGGGTAATTATAGTGTTAAATAAGTCAATATTAGCAATCACTATAACATACATTGTCGCCGCGTTTAGGGTACAAAAGATTATATGTCTTCGCAAAGGTAATTATTACGGCCAGTTTGTTCCTTATCATTATTTTTCATCTAAAGAACAGTACTTTTTTGTTTTTCCTTCCATTATTGAACGTGAGTTGGAAAACGAAGCTGCTGTAAAAGCGAAATATGCTGATGGTAGTTTCAGGAATATAAAGACTATCTCTGTGTTGCATGTGTTACAGATAATTAATAAAATTTTTGGGTTAATTAGGGATGAAAATGATAAAGAAAATTCTTAAAAAACTTCGCGATAAGTTTTTAAGTCCGGTATTAAGCAAACTGAATGAGCTGGAATGTAAATTTAATGATCCGGTATTAAGCAAGCTGAATGAGCTGGAATATAAAATTAATACTGCCCTTATGACCGATCCGGTATTAAACAAGCTGAATGAGCTGGAATATAAAATTAATGTTGCTTTCATGACTAAAGATAACATCAGCAGGATCCAGAACGATTTGTTTGATTTTTTTCGTTCTTGTTATAAAATCTATAATTTTTCTGGAGTAGAAATGTTTTTACAAGAGATATACAGCTTAATTGTAAAAGAAGGTGATTGTGTAATTGACGTAGGAGCTAATCATGGCCTGCATACAATTCCCTTAAGCAAACTTGTTGGAAAGTCAGGTAAAGTAATTGCCTGTGAAGCAGTTCAATCTTACGTTGATGATATTGAGGGGAAAATTGACATGGATAATGTTTTATTTTATTGCGCTGCGATAACTAAACCGCAAGTAGCAATAGAAAATAAAGAAATAAGTTTTGTTTATTATCCTGATCTTGATGGCTATTCTGGCATAAAAGGCATAAAAGATAAATCCCATGCGAATTTAAGGAAGAACATAATAATTGTTCCTGCGTTAACATTGGATAAAATTGTGGAAGATGAAAACCTTGATGAACACGCCAAGATTTCATTCATTAAAATTGATATAGAAGGAGGTGAGTTTGATGCGTTGTTGGGTTCAGAAAATATATTAATAAAGTACAAACCAGTAATATTTTTTGAAGATAATTTGGCGTCTTGTGAAAATCTATATAATTATACAAGGTCAGAATATTTCGAATATTTAAACAGATTAGGATATAAACAATTTCAATTTACTGGCGGAAAATCTGATGAACAGGATTATGAAAAACGTAATCTTCCGGGAGCATGGTTAGTTCATACTGAATCAAAATACATGAATTTTTTTGAAAGAACATATATAAATTTAGCAATTGCATATATGTTAAAAATAAAGACTTTGTAGAAGATGTACTGATCATCGGTATCAATATGGCAAAAATCGTTCAAATGGATTATCTATACACCAATTCAGGCGTGATTTCAAGCTTTTTCTCCGTGTTTCTCCGTGGAAAATCTTCTTCCTCTGTGCCCCCGCACGAGGTCTTCTTCTCTTTACCCTGATCCCCTATTCCTTACTCCCTTCCCTGCGCTATAATTCTCAAAGGAACTGCCAATGAAAAACTTTACCAACTTCAATCTGCACCTTTACACCGACATCCTCTTTGGCAAAGACACGGAGAAAGAGACCGGCAGGATGATACGCAAGCACGGCGGCAATCGGGTCATGGTGGTGTACGGCATGGGGTCGGTCAGGAAGAGCGGCCTCTTCGACAGGGTGATTAAAACGTTAAAAGACGAGGAGCTTTGCTTTATAGAGTTCGGCGGAGTACAGCCGAACCCGCGCCGCTCCCTGGTGGAGAAGGGAGTCGCGCTCGCGCGGGAAGAGAAAATTGATTTTTTCCTCACGCTGGGCGGCGGCAGCGCCATAGACACCGCCAAGGCGATTGCGCTTGCCGTGGCGAATAACGGTGAATACTGGAAGTTCTTCAACGGCGTCCCGGCAGGGAAGATGGCGCCTGTGGGGACGGTTCACACCATTTCCGCGTCCGGCAGCGAGACCAGCCGCTCCACGGTTCTTGTTGACGACATCGAAACAGGGCACAAGCGCGGCCTTAACCTGGACTGCTGCCGTCCGGTGTTCGCGATCATGAACCCGGAGTTGACCTATTCGGTCTCCGCTTTTCAGACCGGCGCTGGAGCCGCGGACATCGTGGCGCATACTGTCGCGCGCTACTTTACCAAAGATATGCCGTCAAGCTGCCTGGGCGACGAATTTGCCGAGGGGCTTGTCAGAACGGTGATAAAGTATGCCCGCGCCGCCATAGATAATCCAACCGACTACGAGGCGAGGGCGGAACTCATGATGGCGGCAACGTTCAGCCACAACGACCTAACCGGCATTGGCCGGAACGGGCCGCGCGGCGGGGAGCACGCCCTGGAACACCAGCTTTCCGGGCATTACGACACCGCCCACGGCGCGGGCCTCGCCGCGGTTATGCCGGCATGGCTTCAATACATCGTTAACAATGGAACTCAGGCGCAAGTCGCGAGGGTCGCGCAGTTTGGAGTCAAGGTTTTTGGGGTAAGCCCTGACATGGCCGGCATCAAGGCCGCCGCCAACGCCGGGCTTGAGGCCTTCCGCGTCTGGGTGCGCTCCATCGGAATGCCCCTCACTCTTGAGGAGCTGGGCATCCCCAAAGAGGACATACCGGCAATGGCAAAGCGAACCGCGGACGCCAACAACGGGAAGATCATCGGCTTTATGGACCTGGACGAAAAAGCGATAGGCGATATCTATACAAAAATGACAGGAGTAGAATGATGTCATCAAAAGTTTATTTTACAAGTATGCGGACGAAGGTTGGCGAAAGCCTTTTGATAAAGATGGACAGGCTCATACAGAAAGCCGGAATCAAAGAGATAGATTTCACGCAGAAGTACGTCGCGATTAAGCTCCACTTCGGCGAGCCGGGCAACCTTTCTTTCTTGCGGCCCAATTTCGCGAAGACCCTCGCGGACCGCGTGAAAAAACTGGGAGGCATGCCCTTCCTCACGGACTGCAACACCCTCTACGTGGGGCGGCGCAACAACGGCCTCGTTCACCTTGAGGCCGCCGCCGAGAACGGCTATTCGTTTCTGTCTACCGGCTGCCAGAACATCATCGCGGACGGCATAAGAGGCACTGACGAAGTTGACGTGCCGGTGAAAGGCGGCGTTTACTGCGAGGTTGCGCATATCGGCAAGGCGATCATGGACGCGGACATAGTGATCTCGCTGAACCATTTCAAAGGACATGAGCAAACCGGTTTTGGCGGGGCAATTAAAAACATCGGGATGGGTTCGGGCAGCAGGGCCGGCAAGATGGCAATGCACGACGACGGCAAGCCGGAGGTAGCTGACGACGCGTGTATCGGCTGTAAAATTTGCGCCCGCTTTTGCGCCCACAACGCAATTAGTTTCAGCGGCGGCAAAGCTTCCATCAATCAGAATAAGTGCGTGGGCTGCGGGCGCTGCATTGGCGCGTGCAGCAAGAACGCCATTTCCAACAAATGGGACTCCAGCTTTGCCGCGTTGTGCCGCAAGATGGCCGAATACTGCAAGGCGGTACTGGACGGGCGGCCGAACTTCCACATCAGCGTGGTGAACCAGGTCTCCCCCTATTGCGACTGCCACGACGAAAACGACGCCGCGGTTGTGCCCGATATCGGCATTTTCGCAGCCTTCGATCCAGTAGCCCTCGACCAGGCCTGCATTGACGCCGTGAACGCCGCGCCGGGCATCGCCGCAAGCATCATTTCCGAACGAAAGAAAATGCCGAAGTACGAAAAACACGGCACGGATCACTTCACGGGCATACATCCCGAAACCAACTGGCGCGACCAGCTTTCCCACGCCGAAAAGATCGGCATTGGGACTACACAATACGAACTTATAACAGTAAAATGAAACTGAAGGAGTAAACTATGGCTTGTTCAAACGTAAAAGAGTGTCTCTGCCCCAAAGTTGAATGCGCAAATCACGCGCAATGCTGCGCGTGTGTGGAGAACCACCGCAAACAAGGCAATCTGCTGCCTTTCTGTCTGCGTCCCAAGACCACGGAAGAAAAGAAGTAACCGGGAAGCGTAATTCGTTGTTTTGATGTAAGGGATGGAACCGCTGTCGAAAAGAAAAATCATACTTCTCGCCCTGGCGTTGTGCCTTGTTATTTCAGTCGTTTTTGCCGAAACCCTGACTACCGGCAGCCACGATCACGACTGTACCGGGACGAACTGCCTCATTTGTCTGCGGATTGAAATGGCAAAAAACCTTAGACTGGCAAGCATTATTTTATTTTCCATCGCCTGTCCAGTATTCTCCGCTTTGGTTCCAAAAATTCGCACGGGGCTAAATGATTATTCTCTTTCGCCGGTTATGTTAAAAGTCCGTTTCAACACCTGAAAATCTCCCAAGTATATTGAATTTGCATTATTTCGTACTATAGGGAGATACAATGAAACGGAATTTTTTCTTTTATGCAGGGATTTTTCTTATTTTACTTTCCCTGTCTATTGGCGGATGCCGCCGGGCGCAGCCTGTCAGGGTCGAGGGGAAGATCAACGTGACTTCGGTTATTTTCCCCTCCTACGATTTTGTCCGCGCCATTGCCGGCGACAGGGTGAACCTCGTCATGCTGCTGCCACCGGGCACGGAAAGCCATTCCTTTGAGCCGCGCCCCCTGGACATAATCACGATTAACGAAAGCGACATCTTTATCTACCCTGGCGGGGAGAACAGCAAATGGGTGGACAGAATTCTCGATTCACTTGATGTTTCGGACAAAATGAAGATCCTTAAACTCATGGACATGGTAGAAGTGGTGGAAGAAGAAATAGTCGAGGGCATGGAAGACGATGATCATGAGGATGAAGATCATTCCCCTGCCTTTGATGAGCACGTCTGGACTTCGCCGCGAAACGCCAAGGTCATCGTCGCCGCCATTACCGAAGCCCTTTGCGCTCAGGACAGCGTCAACGCGGATTTTTACCGGCAAAACGCGGCGGACTATCTCGCCCGCCTTGACGAACTGGACGACTCGTTTCGCGCGGTTGTTGATGGCGCAAAACGCAAAATGATTATTTTCGGCGACCGCTTCCCCTTTCGCTATTTAGCCGACACTTACGGGCTTTCCTATTTCGCGGCTTTTCCCGGCTGTTCCACCGACACGGAACCCAGCGCAAGCACGGTGGCTTTTTTAATCAACAAGGTTAGAAGCGAACAAGTTCCAGTGATCTTTCACATCGAATTATCCAACGAAAAAATGGCGGACACGATAAGCGAGGCCGCGGAGGTAAAGAAACTTCTGCTCCATTCATGTCATAATGTGACCCGCAGGGATTTTGAAAGCGGCGCGAACTATCTGGATATCCAGAAAGCCAATGTCGAGAATTTGAAAGAGGCTCTATGGTAATTGGCCGCGTTCTATTGGAGAGAAAATGTTAATAAGCTGCAATAACGTTTCCTTGGGCTACGAGGGACAGGCGGTTGTTCGTGATATATATTTCACGGTGGAGAACGGAGACTACCTTTTGATAGTGGGCGAAAACGGTTCCGGAAAAAGCACACTGATCAAAGGGCTCCTGAAGCTCCTCAGTCCGCTTGAGGGGAGTATCGTTTTTTGCGAAGAGCTGGCCGGCGGCAGGATTGGCTACCTTTCCCAGCAGCCGGCGGCCAAAAAAGACTTTCCCGCGAGTGTATACGAAATTATACTATCAGGTAACCTCGGCGGCATGGGACTGCGCCCGTTTTACAGCCCGAAGGAAAAAAGACAGGCGGAAGAGGCCATGGAACAGCTTGGAATAAAGAACCTGTATAAAAAATGTTACAGGGAGCTGTCGGGCGGACAGCAGCGGCGGGTTCTTCTGGCACGCGCCCTGGTTACGGCCGCTGAAAAAGGCGGCGGGGAATCAGTAAAACCCATCCGTCTTCTCGTGCTGGACGAACCCGCCGCCGGCCTCGACCCGCTGGTCACGGTTGAGGTTTACGATCTGCTCAAAACGCTAAACAGGGAAAAAGGTATTACCATCATTTCAGTTTCACACGATATCCGTGGAGCGGCGCAATACGCGAACCATGTTCTGCATATAGAAAACGGAAACGGTTTTTTCAGCGGGATCGATGAATACATGCAATCGGACAGGGGAAGAAAATTTTTGGGTCAACAAAAGGAGAAAGCGTAATGCTCAATATAATTGATATTTTACTGGAGATGTTCTCGTTTACGTTCCTCGTCAGGGCCTTTGTGGTGGGAATGCTGGTCTCCCTCTGCGCGTCCCTCCTCGGCTTGAGCCTCGTGATGAAGCGCTATTCCATGATAGGCGACGGCCTCTCCCACGTGGGCTTTGGCGCGCTGGCCATCGCCACCGCCATGAACGCGGCGCCTCTCACGGTCGCCATTCCCGTGGTCATCGCCGCGGCCTTTCTGCTCCTTCGCCTGAGTGAAAACAGCAAAATCAAGGGCGACGCGGCCATCGCGATGATCTCCACAAGTTCACTGGCAATCGGGGTTGTGATTATCTCAATGACCACGGGGATGAATACGGACGTATGCAATTACCTCTTTGGCAGCATACTCGCCATGAATAAAAACGACGTGTATCTCAGCATCGCCCTTTCGATAACGGTGCTTGTCCTTTTTGTCTTTTTTTATCACAAAATATTCGCCATAACGTTTGACGAAAGCTTCGCGAAGGCCGGGGGCACAAAAACCGGCATGTACAATATGCTCATAGCGCTTTTGACGGCATTGACCATCGTGCTGGGAATGCGCATGATGGGCGCCATGCTCATTTCCAGCCTCATCATCTTCCCCGCCCTTACATCCATGCGGATTTTCAAAACATTCAGAAGCGTCACCATCTGCTCCGCCCTCGTCGCGACGACTTGCTTTTTCATCGGAATTGTGATTTCTTATTTATACGCCACACCCGCGGGCGCAAGCGTGGTAATGATGAACATCGTCGCGTTTTTGCTTTTCTGGGCGATAAGCGCGATCTCGCGAAGGAATGTCAGGAGAGAAGGAACTTTGAAAAAAGCGGCGCTGGTTTCAATCGCGGTCATTCTGCTGCTGGCAGGCTGCAATAATAATAACACTTCCTCAGCCGCGCCCGCCGCGAAATCCGCTGTAAAAGAGGACTATTCCCTGGCTCCCGCGGATCTGGAAATAAGGGAAAAAATGTTCATCGCGCAGGTAAATGACGTTTACCTCAACAGTGAAGATTATTTGGGAAAGACCATCAGGCTTGAAGGGCTTTTTAAATACGCACAGGCGGACGACAGGGCATATTGTTTTGTTATCCGCAATGGCCCCGGATGCTGCGGTGATGACGGGCAGGTCGGCTTTGAAGTTTCCTGGACAGCGCCGGGACAGCCTTCGGTGGGGATAACGAGACCTTACCCAAAGGTTGACGATTGGGTAGTAGCACAGGGTGTGTTGAAAGAGTATGATGAATTCGGCTTTCCGTTTTTGTACCTTGCCCTCTCGGATCTGAAAGTTTTGGACGAGCGCGGCGAGGCGTTTGTAATACAATAAGAAAGGAGACAGATATGTTTGAAGAACAAGTAAAGACCGCCCTGGAAAATGTGCGCCCGTCGCTTCAGGCCGATGGCGGGGATGTGGAATTTGTGTCGGCAACGGAAGACGGTGTGGTTTCCGTTAAACTCACCGGGGCCTGCGGTTCCTGCCCCATGGCACAGATGACCCTCAAAAATGGAATAGAAAACTACCTTAAGCATGAGGTCCCCCAGGTCAGTTCCGTTGTCGGAGTCTGATCGACATACCCCTCGCCGCGAATGAAGCATTCCCCTTTTTCTCTTGTCTATGAAGACGAAAACATCGTTGCGCTGGACAAGAGTTCCGGTATCGCGGTCAGCCCCGACCGCTGGGATCCCTCAATAGAGAGGCTGGACAAGCTGGCCGCGGAATTCCTCAAGATTCCGAAGCTTTTTACGGTCCACCGCATCGACAGGGAAACATCGGGGCTGGTGATTTACGCGAAGAACAGCGAAACCCACAAGGCCCTTTCGCTTGCTTTTGAAGGCAGACAGATCAGCAAGCGCTACATAGCCGCGGTTCACGGGCGGCCCTCGTGGAGCGAAACCACTTGCGACCTCGCCCTGGTTCCAAACGGGAACAAACAGCACCTCACCATCGTCGACAAGTACCGGGGCAAAAAGTCCTTTACCGCCTTCCGCCTTCTGGGAAGCGCCGGAAACTACAGCATTCTCGAGGCTCTTCCGGAAACCGGCAGAACCCATCAGATTCGCGTTCACCTTGCAAGCCTGGATCACCCTGTCGTCTGCGACGAACTCTACGGGAACGACAAGCCGGTTTTGCTCTCCGCGATTAAGCACGGCTGGCGCGGCGACCCTCTTGAGGAACGCCCTCTTCTTTCAAGGCTCGGCCTTCACGCCGCGGAACTCTTCATCCCGGGTTACGCCGCCCAGGGCGCGACAGAGACGGGCCTTGATCTAAAAGCCCCTCTCCCCAGGGACATGGCGGCCCTTGTCCGGCAGATGGAGAAAGCGGCAGGGAAGGGATTTAACACTTAATAACGCCTTTTTATTAGTAGTGTCTTTTACACGAAATAATAACGACCATACTTTCATCTTCAGTTAATTTTCATTTTGCCAAAGTCAACTTTGTTGGATACTCTTCCGCTTCTTCAAAGGTCATAGTGTGCGCGAGCCTTCCCTCTTTGACTGCCTCGACGCCTGCCAAAAGGTGTTTTCTGTTTGCTTCTGACTGTAACAGAAAATCTGTTTCATCAAGAGTTTCCTCAACGGTGATTGTAACGTCCCGATCATGAAAGGTCTCTTTAAGCACTTTGAGAAAATCCTCTGTCAATTCATGCGGTTTTAGTTGATATGTAGCTATCATTGCTTATTCTCCCAAGGTGACAGTCACCTTTCTCCAGAGTATACCAAAATAATTTAAAAGGTAAAGTGAAGATTCCTCAATCGAAGTTTTCTTCTTTTGTCTGCGTTACTTCTTCCGTGAAGAGACCGCTCCGTTTATCCTCGTGTTTACATCAGACAGCAAAGAGCGTACGGTTTCGGCATTCGAAATGGCGTCGATGTAATTTTCTTCCTCAAAATGCTGCTGGGCGTTATCATAGGTGTCGCGGGCCAAATCCACCTCTCCTGAAAGCTCATCAAGACCCGGCAGCCCATTGGCGCCGTTAACGATATTTGACGTCTCCGCCAGATTATTCGGGATAGCGGAGAGAAGGCGCGCGGCCTCATCCCTGGCCCGGGCGGCAGCCACCCTCCCATCTGATATTGCCCTTTCGGCGTTGTTTATTGCCTCAGCGGCAAAACGCTTTGCCTCATCGTAATTTTTGGCGTCTGCCGCGCTCTGCATACTGGTCAGGGCATCCCTGGCGCGAACCAGAAGAAGCGGCGCGTACGCGACGGCGTCGGGGTCACTTTCCGCCCGAAAAACAGCATCCAGCGCCTTGTCCATGTCCTCCTGGGGCGGCGTGGCGCAGGCGATAAAAACCAGTCCAAAAATAAAGAATACCAAAAGGGTAACAGTTACCTTTTTCATATCCACTCCTTAATAAGGCACGCAAAGATTACCCCTCCGCGTATAATTATATTACATTTACGCCGAAAAATAAAGGATGGGAAGCTTATGACGGCGCATATTTCAAAGAAAAACTCTTTTTTGCGGTTTCTGGCGTCGTTTCTGCCGGCCGCTGTCGTTGCGGCGCTGTTGTGCATTATCCTGGATGGCCCTAATCTCAGTCTTTTATATGATCTTCTTCTGGCATTAAGACCAGATCAGCAGATATCAGAAGAATTGCTAATAATTGACAGCTCAACGCCGGAATCGGAAGGCGGCGATGATATACTTGAACCCAGAACCGCCGCTTCCCTGCTCTACACCATGACAGAACTGGGAGCCCGGACACTGATCATCCAGGCGCCCATCCTGGGTCTTTCAGCGGCCGGAACAGCCGGGGAGGAAGAAATAATTTCCCGTTTTGATGAAGAGTTTTCTGTTTTGGGCAGAAACATCAGGAATCTTTTTGACGCCATACGAACAGGTTCCATAGCCCCGATGGAATCGGCCCGGTACGTGGGGGAGCTGGTGGAACTTTCTGAAATGGGAAAGGAACGGCTCGTTGCCGCCCTTGTACACGGCGACGAGGAAGGCCTCTTCAACATGGAGCGGGCCGCCGCCATGTTCGGTGATGTAAGGCGGGCGGGCGACTTTCAGGCGCCGTTTACAAGAAGCAGCGAAGTCGGATATCCGGGAGTATTGGCGGAAAGCGGGGAATATTCGAGGGCGCCGCCTGACCCGGACGGCGTCATAAGGCGGCTGGCGCCGGTAGTGACGGTCGCGAATCAAGCGGAGGAACGGGAAAGAACCCTGGAGCATATAATCTACGCGGCCCTCAAAACACGATATGAAACCACGGGAATCGAAATGACCGGCTCCGGCCCGGCGCTCGCCCTCAGGGGCGGGCCCGACGGCAGGGACCGGATAATCCCCCTGGACCGGTACGGCTCGGTTCTCTTTGGGCTTTCACAAAAGCGTGATAATTTCAGGCGCGCCGGCGTTTCCGATTTTCTGGCCTACGACGAGGCCGACCGAAACCTGAGACAGCTTCTTCTTGAAGCGGAAGCTTTTGAGATCTTCAGGGGCATTGAGGGTGAAAACCATCCGGGCATTCTTTACGATTACGCTTTTTCGCTGAGGGAAGAGCCGGCCTCGTCTTCGCAAAACGAGAATGAAGAAAGGAGAATCGCCTGGATAACAGCCCGCAGCAGGTATTTCGCGAGTCTTGAAGATATAATCAACGGCCCCACGGAAGTGAAATTGGTAGAAGCTTATGAGCTGCAAATTGCCGCCGAACCGGGAAATATAGACGATATCATTTTAATAAGGAATTCTCTCATACGGACTTTCTCTGTTTTAAGGGCGAAGTACAGCGAAGTCATCAATATCAGAAACAAGCTGGAATCCTCCCTGTCGTCCTCTTTTTGCATCCTCGGCAGTTCCGAAGACGCGCAGGCTTCCGCGTTATTCGCAAACAGCATCCTTACAGGCCGTGTCGTAAAACCGGGAGATACACGGCTCCTTTTGCTTTTGACCCTGCTTTTCGTTTTTCTGAGCTGTTTCTTGATCAGGTCGCAGGAACCGGGCTCAAGTTTGAGGATCGGCTTGTCCTTAACCCTGCTCATCGGGATAGGCTTTTCCGTCAGTTTTATTTTTTCCGCTCTCTGGCTTGATCCGCGGGTACCCGTAGCGGCTAACGCCGCCGGCGTCCTCGTCTCCGCCGCCCTGGCTTTTGCTGCGAAAAACCGTTACAGCAGGATCTTCCGCCAGTCTTATGGCCCCTTTGTCTCCCGCTCATGCCTTGAAAGCGTAATCCGCGCCGGTACTCCCCTGCCCTCCCAAACCGTGACAACTGCGGCTGTTGTGGCCGCGGTAAAAAAAGCCAATCTCGCCTCTTCCGTTAACCCACAGAGCCTGCGCAGCGAGGATCTTCTCGCTTTTCAAAAAGACGCATCGGAGACTTTCAGGAAAGCCGGGGCAACGATAACCGGAATCGAGGGGAGCATGGTGATCGTCTGCTTCGGCTCGCCCCTGGAACGGATCGCCATCGCGGAAAAAGAAAATCCACTCCCGGATGAAACCGCGGTGCGGACCTTCGCGCAACAGGCCGTAGACCTTGTTTCCAAAATCAGCCGCCGCCCCGAAGCCGCTTCCTGGGAGTTTGGCATGGACGCGGGAAATTGCAGCTTCGCGTGGACAGCGGTCTCAGGCTATTCCGCCCTCGGCGTCCCCGTGCAAAGGGCCAAAATACTCTCTCACCTCGCCGGCCGCTACAAAACGCGCGTCGTGATTTCCGCTTCGATCAACAAAGCCCTCCCCGGCCTGCCTGTCCGTAAACTGGACGATCTCAAAAGAAAAGACGGCAGCGTTGATGAGGCTTTTTACAGGCTGGAGGAATAAGGTGACAGTCAGTAATTACACAGAAATTGATAAAGATAATTTTATTAAAAAGCATGGTTTGATACATGAAAATAACGCGTGGTATTCTCACGGAGAAAATTCACATAAGCACCTCATTTTCAAAGATGCATTTTATGAGAAAGCAGACATAATTGGGCTGCTTTTCAGATTCAATAAATTATGCGCGGGAAAAGAAAAGTATTTTCGCAAGAACATGGAAAAATATGAACCATGTAAATACCATTACAAAGAAGGTTTTATCATAGTCCCATTATGGGACGCGGATTTTTTACGGCATAAAGCTTCGGGTTTTATTCTAGATTTTTGTTACCTCCAGACAATTACGGTATTTGAAGACTTTGTATCATTGTGCGCTGAGTTGGAAAAATATGAGTGGCTTTGCCAACATTCCCGAGAAGAATAGATGCCTTCTTTATATCTCACTCTTTTTCCTTACTTTGAGCGGTAAGATTCTTTTCAATAGAGTCAGCGACAACCTTTCCAATGCTGCTTACAAGAGTATTATGAAGCCGCTCCATTGCGTCTTCGGGGGTGGGCTTTACGATAAACAATTCATAAATCTCAATATTCAGCATATTTGCTATACGTTCTACAAGTTTTAAAGTGGGGTAATGCCGGGCAATTTCTATCATGGCGATATGGTGAGTAGAAACCCCCACTTTTTCAGCCAATTCAGCCTGTGTAATACCGTATTTTTGGCGTTTTACCTTTAAATTATAGGCAAAAATCTCCTGTATATTGGTCATTTTATTGCTCTGTAGGTAATAATATTGGTTTAGCACGGGTTGACAAATTGTGTATAAAGCAATTAAATTGTTATATTCACAATTTTTATGGTGTTTTTGGAAAGGTGACAGTCACCATTTTTCACCCTTGGCGTTAATGACAAAATATACTATTTTGGATATTGAGGAAGGAATACACCAATTTTGCCCATAATAAAGGAGGCTTCATGAAAACAAAATTATTGGCAACGCCGGCATTTGGTCTGGCATTTGCCATCATGATGCTTGTCGTCGCGTCCTGCGACAACGACGTGAATGACGACGTGGGCACGGTCACCATCAACCTCGGTGCAAGCGCCGTTAGCGCACCGGGCGCGAGGGCCGTGGCCGCCTGGCCGCCCGACGAAGCCGGCATACTTAAGGATATTACTCACATTATCACACTAAGCTCCACCGGCCAGGCCAACATAACGCACACATTAGAAGGCGGGGGAGAAGTCAGCATCCCCAACGTTAGAACCGGTTGGTGGACCGTAAGTGTAGAAGCTTATTACTATAAAGCCTCTATTATGTACGCCGAAGGTTCCGATGATGTGGAAGTAATAGCGGATAAGGAAAATCCTGTTACTATTATAATGAAACCGGTATTTCTCCCTTATTTCGCCAGCAATACCGCCGAATGGGAAGCCGTTGTTGATGACATCATAGAAAGAGCCCCAAACCCTAGAGATTACAGAATCATCATTACCGAGGACTTTAACATAAACCCCATTACCGATAGCTCATATACTTTTGGCAGTGCAAATGACATTGGCATAGTCATTGGCGGCATATACCCGGACACCCCCACCATATCTCTTAGCGGCAATGGCAGCTTGCTGAGAATTGGCAACTGGCAAAATGTGCGTATAAACGACCTGACACTTAAAGGATCCAGTACCAATGACGCTCCGCTAGTCTACATAAATGGTACCAACTTTTCTATGTATAATGGCTGTACATTGACCGGCAACAATACAAGCGACGACGGCGGTGGAGTGTATGTCAATAACGGCAATTTTTACATGTACGGCGGCTTGATATCGGACAACACCGCCAGCGGCAACGGCGGCGGGGTGTATGTAGGAATAAACGCCTCGTTCAATATGAACGGCGGCGTAATATCGGGCAATACGGCTAATGAAGGCGGCGGGATGTATATAGACAGCGACGGCACATTTCGCATCATGAACGGCACGATATATGGTGCAACTGCAACCGGCACGGACGCGAACACCGCACTCAGCAACAGCGGCGCGGCATTAAATGTGAGCGGTACTGCCGCCACAGCCGAACACGGAACCTTCGACGCAATAAACACATGGCAGACCACGGGAACCTTCACTACCACCGACGACACGATCACGGTGGTGGATGGGGTATTACAGCCGTAAAATAGACAGGGGTAAATCATGAGCAACAAAAAAAAGGTGACTGTAACCATATTTTTCATTTTTCTCTCTTCTCTTTCTCACGCCCAGACCGCCGCGAGGATAGAACGGCTATTGGAGACCGGCGCCGTGAGCTACGCGGACGCCGCGCAATTCGTGCTTGAGGCCGCGGACGTGCTGACCGCCCCCACCACGGCGGCGGCTTTCAGTTACGCTTCCGGGCAGAGCTGGCTTCCAAAGGGGGCTGAGGCCGGCGGTGCGGCAAGGCTCGACGGCCTTTCGCTCCTCATTATGCGCTCATTTGACATACAGGGCGGCTTGCTTTACCGCTTTACGAAGAACGCCCATTACGCGTACAGAGAGCTGGTATACATAAATGTCATTCAGGGGATAAACGACCCCGCAATGGCGGTTTCGGGGGATCTTCTGCTCTTTATGGTGAACCGCCTCCTTTCCTACCAGGAGGTCGGTCAAATATGAAAAAAGCCCTGCCTTTGTTTTTCGGCGTTTTGCTCGTCTTCCTCCCCGCCGTGTCCCGCGCCCACGATTTTGGTCTGGTTTTGGATCAAAGCGGTGGATACCTCGCGATTGGGGAGAGCGGTAATTGGGATTATACTGGCGTCCTGCTCCCACGCTATTCGGGCCTCCTGGGCGGCAACGGGACGTTTTACGTTTCCGCGGGGGTAGTCGCGGCTAATGGCAATGCAAAATGGAGCGTTATGCCCGAGTTGCTGCGAACGGAAGTCTGGCTTCTCAACCTCGCGAATCTATCCGCGATGGATTTACGAATAGGCCGGTTGTATTATTCCGACCCACTGGGCATTATCGCGGACGGCCTCTTTGACGGCCTCCGCCTTACCTATGACACCCCGGTGGGGAGCTTCAGCGCCGGGGCCTGGTACACAGGTCTTCTCTATAAATCGAGGGCCAGAATAGCCATGACGCCGGAAGAGCTGCTCTCGTACCGGGAAGACGTTGCGTATAGCGATTTTTTCAATACCTATTTCGCGCCCCGCCGCCTTGTTTCCGCTTTGGACTATGAGCATCCGGGCCTTGGCGGGTTGCTCAGGACGAGGACTTCCCTCCTTGCCCAGTTTGACCTGGAGGGGACTCGGCTTCACAGCCAGTACTTGACGGCAAAGGCGGAGCTTCCGTTAGGCGCTTTTCTCTTTAACCTTGGGGGAAGTTTCGAATTGAAAGAAGTTTCCGCTGAGATGGGGACGGCCTTTGCCGCGGAAGCGGGAGGTTCCTGGACACTCCCAGCCGCTATTACGAGCCGAATTTCACTTTTGGCCCGTTATTCCAGCGGGGAGATGGGCGGCGGTGTTGGCGCATTCTTGCCGTTGACCGTAAAGTCCCAGAGTTCCATCCTGCAGCCCAAGATCCCCGGCACATCGATGATTTACCTGGATTACGTTGCCCGGCTTCAAAGGACAGTTTCTATATCGCTTTCTTCATCTTACTTTATTCGCAATGATTTGGAGACCTACACTGGGTATCCGGTCAGCGGCGCGGAAGGAGAGGACGGCCTTTTATTGGGGAATGAGTTTTTTGGGCGGCTCTATTGGAGTCCCTTCTCCGATATGCAGTTAACATTGGGAGGGGGAGCATTTTTACCGGGTCTAGGGAATGTGGCGCCAAAGATTGATAACATTTGGCGGGTAGAAGCGGGCCTTGTGATATCGTTGTATTAAAGAAGGAATGTTGAGGAAGAAAAATATGAAAAAGACAGTCATGGTACTTGTTATGGTGTTGACGGGATTAAACGTTTTCGCCCAGAACGGGGTGATACGGGAGATAAGCGGCGCCGTGGAACTAAAGCATTCAGGCGCGTCTGATTTTATCACCGCGAAAATCGGTGACGTGATAGCCCAGGATACGGTGATCTCCACCGGCTTCAAGAGTAACGCCCTGGTCGAAGTGGGAAGCACGGTCATCGCCCTGCGGCCCTTGACCCGCCTGACCTTGAAGGAGATAAGCGCTTCCGCCGGCACGGAAACCCTTAGCGTTAACCTCCAGGCGGGAAGGGTCCGGGTGGATGTTAATCCTCCGGCAGGGGAAAAAGCTTCCGTGACCATATCAAGCCCGAGCACGACCGCTTCCGTCAGGGGCACGACTTTTTACTTTGACGGCCGCAGCGTTAATGTGGGTTCCGGAGTTGTGGACTTCAGCGGCAGCCGCGGTATTCCTGTACCGGTTCCCGCCAGTTCTACCAGCAGTGTAACTGATACGGGCAAGCCGGCGAATTCTACTTATGTATATACACCCGCCGGTTCGAGCGGTGAATTAGACAGCGGTTTAAATAGCGGAACTAACGGCAGTACCGCAGACAGCGGGGACGGCGGTTTCATGGTCGGTACTATGATTGGCGGTTCCACCGGCGGCATGGGCGGTACAGGCGACGGACTCATACCTCAAAGCCCGGTTGGGTCGGATCCGCCTTCCGGTTCAGCGCCAGTTACCGGCGGGATAAATGAGCCGCCGCCACCGGCTCCGCCTACGCCTCCTCCGCCTCCTCCGCCTGTAACGACCGATCCTCCGCCTGTTACAAGACCTCCGTCCGGTGGTGGTAGCGGCGGTGGTGGTGGAGGCGGTGGTGGTGGTGGCAGCATTACGCCTGACCTGCCTCCGTCCGGCGGTAATGGCGGCGGCACTACTCCTAACCCGCCTCCGTCCGGCGGTGGCGGCGGCACTACTCCTACCCCGCCTTCAACCGGCGGCGTTGGTATCGGGATAGTGTACGAGGACATCTGATTGGCCAGGTGACAGTTATAATTTTTCCATAGCGTACCGGGCAGACTCCCCGCGGGAGGAGGAATTTAGCGGCTACAACAGATTCAAATAATATTCCGCGTACATTTTGTCTTGATCATTTCCAACCTCCAGAATCTTCATGAAATACTCTTCCGCCTTTTGATTGTCATTCATATTCATGTATGTTCTTCCGATATTTTCAAGAACTATACAATCATCTGGGGCTATTGTTTCCGCCTGTAAAAGATACTTCAACCCTTCCTGAAACTGTCCCTCAGCCAGATAACAGACCGCAAGATAATTATAGCTATATATATAGCCGGGGTACAATTCAATTTGTTTTTCGGCGCATAATTTTATCTGGTCGTATGCTTCTTTTGTTTCCGCGTCCAGCCATAAACGATAATAATCCTGTATAGAGCTTACAAGAAATAACTCCCCGTTTGGCATTTTTACATTGTCAGTCCATACCCAATCATTGTTTATTCTTTTTGAAATTTCCAGCGTGGAAAATAATTCTTCTCCCGCCAACTCATAATATCTGTTTTCATTAAAAATATATATTTTACTAAAGTGCATATCCAGCCTATCGGGATATAGATCCAATCCCCTGTCAAGATATTCTATGGCGGTAAAAATATCATCGGTATAATAATTATAATACGCTATAAACATTTCAGGATTATCCGGCTCCGCACTTTCCCACAACTGCAGATGCGCTAATGCTTCATCATATTTCCCGGCTGCGAATAGCTCTTTATATATTTCCTGGTAATTAATTTGATCATTCCGGGCTGTGGTCTTTTGTCCACACCCAAACAAAACGAAAAATATCAGCGTTAAAAACACCTTTTTATGCCAAAATATCTTTTTCATCTATATCCTCTCAATCGCCTCCGACACCGCCCTGATTCGCACCACCCTGCCGCCGCCGTACTCGGGATAGGCGCGATAACGTTCCCCGTCACCGGAGAAGGGAGATGCCCTTTCCCCCGGAAAAGGGGGGAACCGCTTCTGAGTCCAGACGAGAGAAGGGTCGGAAAGTGAGACGGCGGGATAAGCGGGATCAAAGTGGATAAAGGACTCGTGAACGCCCCGTTCGTCCAGGGGCGCCTCGTCGGTGCATTGCAGATAACGCACAACCCCCGAAGAAAAGTCCACCGACTGGACAACAGCGGAGTGCGCCATGCCGCCGTTCGACGTGCGAAAAAGGAGTATGTCGCCGGGGCGCAGATTGCGTATTTCGTCCTTCACCGAAATCATTTGGGAATTGCCCGAATTATAGAAACCGGTACTGGCGTATAACGACGGGTCCTCCCCGGACCTTAACCCCATAACGCCGGCCAGCGCGCGGCTCAGATTGACCCCGCCCGCCGCGGCAATGTACGACTGGATGTGCCACACAAAACCGGAACAGTCCATGCCGGCCAAACCCACGCAGTAAAGGTAGTTGTAGACATCGCTGTCTTCCAGTCCCCGGCCGCTTACAAGCACATAGGGCCGGTGAGGAAGGCCCTGATAAGAGCCGGCCTTCATGCGCGCGATATCGAAAAGGTCGCGCGAAACCGTCCAGGTCTGGGCCGGCAGGTCGAAGATGATCACCTTCTCCCGCCTGTCCAAAAGCGCTTCCGTGTATTTTTTGAAATCCTCGCTATCCAGTATCACGTTGATACTCGCCCAAAGAAACGCCGGGTCACCCTTTCCCCCGCCCAAAATTCCCCACTCCGCCTCGGTGAGAATGTCACGCTCATTATTCTGGGCAAAGGGCATACGCAGGTTCATCACCTTCCCGCCCAGGATGCGGGTTTGAAAGCAAAGCCTGTAGGCCTCCTCGATAACCCGCTCCACCCCGTTACCCCAAATACGGGCGGGGTCCGAATAGGCCGCGAGATGGGAAACGTCATCCTCGTCGATGGAACGGCTTTCTTGCGCGCCGGAAACAGAAGAAAAAACCAGAAGAAAAAGTAAAAGGCGCCAGGCGCCATTTTTTATGGTAAAATTTCTTGAGTTTACGATTTTATGTTCCCTCAATTTTCTTCTCCTCGGTGCAAATCCACTCGTCGGTCCCGGTTTTCACCGGTATCTCTTCATCATACCGCACTGTACTTATACTGCGCTTTATTTCTCCCGCGGCGTCATCGTCACAAACGATAATCGCGTTGGGATGTGTCTGGAGACAGGAAAGAGGGCACGAAGGGCCGACCTCTCCCTTCAACGCGGCTTTGAGGGCTTTGGCCTTCTGGCGGCCGGAGGCGATGATAAACACTTCCCTCGCGTCCATAACTGTCCCGATTCCCACCGTGAGCGCACTGGCGGGCACCTTGCCAGGGTCCCCGTCGAAAAAACGCGCGTTGTCGGCGCGGGTCTCGGCGTTAAGGACGACGACCCTGGTCCGCGAATCGAGGGGGGAACCGGGTTCGTTAAACGCTATGTGCCCGTTGCCGCCAATCCCGCCAAGAAAGAGCTCGATTCCCCCGGCGGCCTTTATCGCCGCCTCGTAGGCCGCGCATTCGGCTTCGGGGTCGCCCGCCATGCCGTCCAGGAGATGGGTGTTCTCAGGCGGAATATCAATAGAGCTAAAAAAGTTGTCCTTCATGAAGCGCCTGTAACTCTGGGGGTGATCGCTTTCCAGCCCCAGGTACTCATCCATGTTAAATGTAATAACATTGGCGAAGGAGACTTCCTTCTCCCCGCAGGCGGCGATGAGGTTTCGGTATACGCCCAGAGGGCTCGAACCCGTGGGGAGTCCCAGCACAAAAGGCTTCTCCGCTTTCGGGGCGAAATCGTTAATCCGCTGGATAATATAATCAGCGGCAAAACGGCAAACATTTTCATAATCGCTGTAAACCAAAAGACGCATCAATCTCTCCTTGTATCAAACTTATTAATCCTCCAACAGATTTCTCTTGATTATTCCTCCGACCAACACCACCAGTACTTTGAAATTATTGTCGAATACCACAAGATCCGCATCGCGGCCGGGGATAATCGCGCCCTTGTTCCAGTAGCGCATAACTTGCGCGGGGTTAAACGACGCGGTCTTTACCGCGTCCTCAATGCGGAAACCGAACTTCACGAGGTTCCGCACGCCATGGATCATGGTGAGGGCGGAACCGGTGATCACGTCGTCGTTTTTGCGGCGAAAAACCCCGTCACGAAAGACCATTTCGTCCCCAAAGGCAAAATATGGGCCTTTGGCCTGCTCGGTGGGCTTTAAGGCGTCGGTAACGAGTACGATTTTATCGAGGGATTTACCCATCAATAGCAGCTTATAGAGGTCGGGGTGAATGTGAAAGCCGTCGGCGATAATTTCACACGATATCTCGGGGTGAATCAGGATCGCGCCCACGGCGTTGGGGTTGCGGTGTTCCATTCTGCTCATGGCGTTAAAAAGATGGGTGCTGTGAAGTATCCCCGCCTGCATGCCCTCCACCATGTTTTCATATTTGGCGTCGGTATGGCCCGCCTGGAGTATTATTCCCTTTTTCAGGCAGAACAGGGCAAGCTCCCGCATCCCTTTGAGTTCCGGAGCCACCGTCATATTGACGATTTTACCCCCGGCGGCTTCCCAGAGTTTTCCCATGAATGTCAGGTCAACATTCTGAACCGTTTCCACCTTCATGGCCCCAAGGCGTTCCCGGGAAACGAAGGGCCCCTCAAGGTGGAGCCCCATGATCCGCGCCCCGTCTTCCCTGCCGATGGCGGAAGCCGCCTCGGCCACAGCTTGCAGCATTAAGCCGGGTTCCGCCGGGTAAAGGGTTGGATTAAAAGCCGTAACCCCGTAATTAACGAGGAACCGGGACATTTCCAGGATTGATTCCGCGGAAGCGTCTTCGGTTCCCCAACCGCCGATGCCGTGAATATGCGTGTCGATAAAGCCCGGCGCTATTATAGCTTCATTAACGTCGATAATCTGGGTTTCCGGGCGGAAGCGCTTCTGCGAAAAACGCTTCGTTGAAAAAACGTCCGTAACGAGACCGTCTTCGACAAGAACCGCGCAGCGTTCCATTGCCGCGAATCCGGTCATTACCGTACCGTTATGAAGGCAAACCGAGTTCATACTTTTATTATAGTCTTATTATAGCTTTCGCGCGAGCTCTCTGCCGCGTTCTTCCAGCACCAGGAAATCCGTTTCCGTGGGATAACCGGCCCACTCATAAGACTCAAGGCTGTCCCATTTAAGGTTCGCCAGAACCGCTTCGTATTCCTTTTTCGCTCCCCCCACCCAGCCCCAGGAGCCGATTCGCAGGGCCTTTTTTCCAAAAATATGTTTGCGCCTGAAAACATCCAGCACATAGGCCATAGGGGGGAACATGGCGTACTCGTATGTCGGCATGGCGATAACAAGGCCGGAACTTTTGTAGGCGGCGGCAAGGGCATAGGAGACGTCTTCGTCCGGCACATGGTGCATGGTATAGGGCGCCCCTTCCTTCTCAATGCCCCGCACCACCGCATCCACGCCGGCCTTCGTGTTACCGTACATGGAACTCCAGATGACGGCGATTTCCCTTTCGGCGGGGCCCTTTGCCCATGACGCATATTTCGCGTAACGGTCGATTATCTCCTGAGGCTTCTTTCGCCAGACGAGGCCGTGGCTGGGGGCGACGCATTTGATTTCCAGGCCGGCGAGTTTAGCGATTGCCCTTTCCACGAAGGTCGAAAAAGACGAAACGATGTTCGCGTAATACCTCAGGGATTCCCCTTCAAAAAAGGCGTGTTCTTTTTCATCGCACTGATCGTCGAAAACCTTGTCCCCAGGAGCGCCATAGGAACCAAAAGCGTCGCAAGAAAAGAGGGTTCCTGAAGCGGCGTCCCAGGTGACCATTGTTTCGGGCCAGTGTACGTTCGGCGTCTCAAAGAAGGTGAGAACCTTGCCGCCCCCAAGATCCAAAAGATCCCCGTCCTTGACCGCCCTCACGCCTGTGTCTATCCCGTAAAAAGATCTAACCAGATCCAGGCCCTTTTTGGTGGAAAGGATCTCGGCTTTTGGGTTTTTTGCCCTGAAATCTTTCAGCCAGTCGGTATGATCCGGTTCCAGGTGGTTCAAAATGAGATAGTCAATGCCGGAAAACTTGACGCCTATTGAAGCAAGGGCTTCTTCCACCTGCCCGGCCGCCCCGGACCAATCCCGAAACAGGTCTATCAGGGCTGTTTTTTCACCCTTGACGACATAGGCGTTGAGGGAAACCCCGTGCGGGATTGGCCATATTCCCTCAAAAAGCTCCGTGGTCTTGATATCCGCGTGAACGCAGTTAATATAATCCGTTATTGCCTGGATTTCCATGTTAATCCTCTCCGTACTTTGGATGGTACTGTCCGTAAAGAATATTGCCGCGCTTTTCCCCGCCGGAAAGCATCTGGTAATTCGCCTTTCTTCCCACGTAAAACGAGCTGTCAGAAACGGTATTGATGATCTGGCTCACGGCCGCGCCGATCAGCAGCGCTAAAAGAGATTCGCCGCTGTCAATTTTCCCCAGTGCCTCAACGCTATTATCCGTTACCGCAGCATAGCCTGACCACAGTTCCAGGCCGGTTCTGAGGTCTACCAGCTTCGCGGAAGCCTCCGCTTCCAGCGCGCTGTTTAATATCTGATAACGCGCGCCAAACCGGGTAATCGTGATGTAAAGGGCGGCGTCGGCCCCAAAAATTTCACGCAGCCGGCTAAATTCTATCGCGTGGGCTTCCTCGGCAACGGTCATGCCGTTTTGCTTGAAGGTTTCGTTGGAAAGGGCGACCGGAATTACGTAATAACCGGCTTCCGCGAGGGGCACTGTGGCAGTGGCAAGAAAAGTCGCCGGCGCTTTTATTTCAGGAGACCGGTTGATGGGCGGCATCACCAGTATGGAAAGCGGGCTGCTCTCCCGGAAGGCGGGGTAATCTTTCGGCGTCGGCGGCTCCGTGGCACAAGCGCAAAACAGAAGCGTTATTGCCGCCATCAAACATGCTATCGACTGTTCCTTGTTACGCGTCATCTGTTTGTCAAATTCCCAAGAAGAAAATCCATGAATACGGCAGCCTCCGGAAAGAGGGTCTTTTCCATCGTAAAGCAGAAAACTGCCTCCGCGGCATTTCCCATATCAATGTGCAACAAGCCCATTTGCGCGTAAAATCCCGGCGGAACGGCTCTGCCGCCGGCTTCAATTTTCTCAAGATCACGTTCAAGCGCCGTTAACTGCTCTCCCGGGCTTTCTCCGTTAAGGTACGCGTAGACCTGTTGTTCATAGCTGCCCCACGAGTAAAGGCCGGGTGAACTTTCACAGGCGAAAAAACAGGCGGCAAGAACGATTACAGAAAGAACGCGGAGAAAAGCGTTCATTCATCAGGCTCCCTGCGGCCTCCACGCGCCGCTGTTAATCGCCTCAACAAGACGGTCAACGGCCTCACGAATCGACAGATCCAGCACCTTGCCGTTCAGCGTGGAGTCATAACCGGCCGCGGTACCGAAGCCCAAAACCTCCCGGTCGGATAGCTCGTATTCACCGGCGCCCTGCACCGAATAAACCACCGCGGAAGAGCGAACATCAACGATATTGAGATTTACCTTGGAATAGGCGATTTGCCTCTTGCCGCGCCCAAAGATGCCGAAAAACTGGTAGTCGGTAACCTCTCTGCGGCCAAATTCCGACACATCGCCGGTGACAAGATAATAAGCCCCCATCAATTCCTGGGCTTCGCCGAGAATTTCAGCCTCCCGCCTCATCGCTTCCATATTGTCACGATCCAGTATGCTGAAATAGTTTGTTTGCGATAAGTGAGATATCAGAATGGTTTTGGCCTGGTTACCCAGCCTGTCCTCGCCATCCGAGAAAATCCCCCGCAAAAAGCTTGAGCGGTTATCGAAATTGCCCACCGCCATAGACGCCCGCGGGCCATTATAAATGTAGCCGGCGGCCTGCGTCCTTTCAACCTCAAGCCTCCGGTTACTCTCCGTCACGCAGCCGGCAAGACACAAAACAAGCGGCAATACCATGAGGCAAGAAAGAGTTGACAATTTCATAGCGATTCACTCCCTTGTAAGAACAACATACCCCGCTGTTCTACGGCGGGGTTATCGATTAACCGGATTTTATTGAGGAAAATCTTAATCAACGCACCCACACGAGGTACGACCAAATTCTCTGTCTAGCGCTTTAGGACAGAAACCACGCGTTCCAGAACCTTTTTTCGATCCAGTGGCTTGACGATATAGCTCTTCGCGCCCATGAGAAGCGACTTTTTAACTACATCTTCTTTTCCCAAAGCACTGACCATGATTACGCAGGCGTTTTTGTCGTGTTCAAGGATTTTTTCCAACGCCGAAACCCCGTCCATAACCGGCATGGTAATATCCATCGTAACCAGATCGACAGTAGGGGACAATGTTTTGTACATTTCAACCCCCTGGGCTCCATCAGCGGCAGTTCC
>JGI24698J34947_10000196_pt1 | contig 24515 bp, 16 predicted proteins | sample TergutMp193P3_FD_34947 | JGI IMG/M metagenome (IMG submission 34947) | reverse complement strand
TTCACCTTGTTCATATTCGCCTCCAATAATATTATTTCGTTATTTTCCAACATCATAACTTCCCACCACTGCGACAAAGATACCAAATACTCTTCGTCTTCCACAGGAAGTTCTATCACTTTTCTCGCCGTCTCCTCATCTATTTTTGCACGCAATGCCTTCAATACCAATTCGCTGTCGGAAAGTTCCGAACTTACCAATATTTGAACGGCAAGCGACTTGTCAAACGGTACTCCTTTCTGTAAAATATAATAAATTCCTTCGGCTTCGCGCAAGATTTTGTAATTTAATTCTTTTTTCAAAACATTAAATAATTCGGTCGGTCTGTTGTAGCATACTATTGTCGCCGTCATATCGGTCAGTTTTATGTTTTCTTGCGAGGCGTATATCCCCACATATCCGTGAATTACTTTGTTAAATACCGACAACGAAAGCGCAGAATCGACAGGACTTTTGTATTCGATTACGTTATATTCGCGAAATATTTTACCAAAACTCGTTTCTATTTCAACATTTCTGTTCTTTTTGATAATCATTATGTCAATTTTAAGCGGACGTTTGGATAAATGCCGCTCGTTTTCCAAAACTATATCGCCATTCTTTATGTATTTGCGCAAAAGATACATAAATGCCGCAAACGCCGCGTCGTGATAAGTCGCCGTCTTCTTGCGTTTCGGCTTTGCCGTTTTCCGTTCGATTTCCGTTTCCATATTTTTGCTTCTTTGTTGTTAAATTTTCTGTAGAAATCTCATACAATTTTGTATAAGCACGGGAAAATTACTATATTGTTTTGGAGAAAAACAAGGGGAACGAAAAAAATAAAATTTCCTATAACACTAAATTCAATTCCTATCTAAAAAATACGCAATCGAAAAAAAATAAAAAATTTTTATAAAAATGCGTTTTTTAATATTGCACAATATTATTTTAGTGTCGATAGATAAAATTTATTATTTTAAAAAGGGATACGGAAAATATGCTGAAAAATCTCAATCCATCTACTACGAAAGAATGGAAATCTCTCGGCGAGAGAGCGAAAAAAAACGAAGGCAGAAATCTTAAAAAATTGTTTGCCGAAGACAAAAACAGATTTGAAAAATTTTCACGCAGTTTTGACGACGAACTATTTGTCGATTTTTCAAAAAATCTTATCACCCAAGAAATCTTTAACGATTTAATTTCGCTCGCAAAAACCTGCGATGTTGAAGGCGCGGCGAAAGCGTTCTTTTCGGGCGAAAAAATAAACGTTACGGAAAATCGCGCCGTTTTGCATACCGCTTTGCGAAACGGAGGCAAAGAAAAGGTAATGGTCGACGGCAAAGACGTTACGAGCGACGTGCAAAAAGTTCTTGCGCAAATGAAAGATTTTTGCGCGCAAATACACAATAAAAAGTGGCTTGGCTTTACGGGAAAGCCGATTAACACCATAGTAAATATAGGAATTGGCGGAAGCGATTTGGGACCGGTAATGGTAACCGAAGCGTTAAAACCGTATTGGGTTAAAGGAATAAGTTCTTATTTTGTCTCAAATGTCGACGGAACGCACATTGCCGAAACGTTAAAAAAGTGCGATTGCGAAACGACGTTATTTTTAGTCGCGTCAAAAACGTTTACCACGCAAGAAACGATGACGAACGCGAATACCGCAAGAGATTGGTTTTTGAAAAACGCAAAAGACGAAAAGCACATCGCAAAGCATTTTGCCGCGCTTTCTACAAACGAAAAAGCGGTTTCGGCATTTGGCATAGACACGAAAAATATGTTTGAATTTTGGGATTGGGTCGGCGGAAGATATTCTCTTTGGTCGGCAATCGGACTTTCAATCGCGCTTACAATCGGCTTCGATAATTTTGAAAAACTTCTTGAAGGCGCTTACGAAACGGACAGGCATTTTTTAACGACCGAATTTAAGGACAATATTCCCGTGATTTTGGCTGTTATAGGAATTTGGTACAACAATTTTCTTAACGCGCAAAGCGAAGCGATTTTGCCTTACGACCAATATTTGCACAGATTTTCGGCGTATTTTCAGCAGGGAAATATGGAATCCAACGGGAAAAAATGCGACAGAGACGGAAAAAAAGTCGATTATGAAACGGGACCTATCATTTGGGGAGAGCCGGGAACAAACGGACAGCACGCGTTTTATCAGTTGATTCATCAGGGAACAAAACTTATTCCCTGCGATTTTATCGCTCCCGCGCAAAGCCAAAATCCTATCGGCGACCATCACGTAAAACTTCTTTCAAATTTCTTTGCGCAAACGGAAGCGATGGCGTTTGGAAAAACGAAAGAACAAGTTGTAGAAGAGTTTGAAAAAGCGGGAAAAAAGCCCGCCGAATACGAAAAACTTGTGCCGTTTAAGGTATTTGAAGGCGACATTCCGACAAATTCGATACTCGTCAAAAAAATAACCCCGAAAAATCTTGGAAAACTCATAGCGATTTACGAACACAAAATATTTGTTCAGGGAATAATTTTTAACATTTTCAGTTTTGACCAATGGGGAGTCGAACTTGGAAAACAACTTGCAAATAAAATTTTGCCCGAATTAAACGGCAGTGGTAAAGTGGAAAGCCACGACAGTTCTACAAACGGACTTATAAATTTGTGGAAAACTTGGAAATAAACGGATAACATTATAATATTATCATTAAAATCGGTTAATCAAAAAGGAGGCGGAAAATGATGATAAAAACGGGTCAGGGGCTTACAAAAATAGGCGTGTTTTACGACGGAAATTATTTCTTACACGTAAGTAATTATTACAAATACTCGCACGAAAGAAAATCCCGTTTGAGCGTTGCAGGACTTCACAGGTTTATTCGCAATCACGCTGCAGATTTGTGCAACATCGACGAACATTTGTGCCACATTGTCGACGCGCATTATTTTAGGGGAAGAGTAAACGCGTTTGAAAACAGAAACGCGGAAAACGGAAGCGAAATTCTGTATTACGAACGTCTTTTCGACGATATGCTTCACGCGGAAGGAATTACGACGCATTATCTTCCCGTGAGAGTAGAACACGACGGAAGCAGGCACGAAAAAGGCATAGACGTTCTACTGGCGTTGGAGGCGTTTGAATTGGCTTTTTACAAGAGATTCGACATTTTGGTGCTTATCGCCTCAGACGGCGATTATGTTCCGCTTGTAAGAAAACTTAACGCTTTGGGCGTTCGCGTAATGGTTTTGTCTTGGGATTTCGAATACGTAAACGCCGCGGGCAAAAACAGCATTACAAGAACTTCGCAGGCATTGCTCGAAGAGGTTACGTATCCTATCGCGATGCACGAAATTATCGACAATCGCGTAAAAAGAAACGACCCGCTGATAACGGGACTTTTCACCAATCGCGAAAGCACTAACGAGTATTCTACGACGGTCGTTTATACCGAAAGAAAATCGCCGATGACGCCGCCTATGACGGAATCGACTGCGCCCAAAGTCGACCCCGCGACGTTTAAGCCGTCCGTAAAAACAAGCACGATTAAGGCGATAAAAGACCAATACGGCTTTATAAACAACGAGCCGGAAGACGCATTTTTTCATTGTTCAAACGTTATCGATTGCAATTTTGCGGAGTTACAAGTCGGCGACACGGTAGAATTTTTGGAAATGTTAAGCGACCAAGGCAAATGTATAGCCAAAGAAGTTCGTTTGTCGGAAGCGAACGGAAATCTTTAAGAATAAAAAAATCGGAGCATACGTTTGTATGTTCCGATTAAGAAGGTGCCACCTCGCGGGATTGAACCGCAGACACAAGGATTTTCAGTCCTTTGCTCTACCAACTGAGCTAAGGTGGCGATATTTTTAACAATTTGCGGAGTAAATATAATTTTTCGCAACCGTAAAAATCAAGTATCTTCAAAAAATTTTAATTTTTCTATATTTAACGGCTTCGGTTTTACGCCAAAAAACAGCGGTTTTTCCGATAACGCCTGAAATTCCATAGTTTCGTCGTATTCGCTTTTTGAGAAAATATTCAAATCCACGAGATTAAAAATTATCGCGCCGATGTCGTTTGCCGTTTTGATTCCCATATCCGCCAAAACGAACTCCGCAATGGATCCGTAAAATGCGTTTGCCGTATTGACTGCGGTTTGCACTATTTCTTTTGCGGAAAAATCATAAGTACGCGCGACGGTTTGCTTTTTTTCGAGAACGTTAAACGCCAAATAAACAAATTCGTAAGCGCGAATAGAATATCTTACGTCCCGCCCCGAATCGATAAGACGGGACATTATTAAATCGCAACAGTAAGAATCCATTCCTGCGTTTTCCAAAATCGCGCTCCTTTCTTATTGACTTTGAAGACGAACTATTGCCGCCGGGTTTTTGCCGTCTCTTAATCTGCCAGTCCAAGTGCCTGTCAATTCGTCTTTTTTGAACTCAAAAGTATACTCGCCCGGTTTAATCCTTACGGGAGCCGTCGACCTTCCTATAAGTTTGCCGTTATGATAAATTTCAGCGTTTGGAGGATTCGTCGTAAAGAATATATTTGCTTCTTGCGCTTCTTCAGCCGCTTTTCGAGCCGCTTCGTCCGCCGCCGCTTTTCGAGCCGCTTCTTCACGCGCCGCCTGTTCTCGCGCCGCTTGGTCTTTCGCCGCCTGCTCGCGTGCGGCTTGGTCTCGTGCCGCTTGGTCACGTGCCGCTTGGTCACGTGCGGCTTGGTCACGTGCGGCTTGGTCTTTCGCCGCCTGTTCGCGTGCGGCTTGGTCTCGTGCCGCTTGGTCACGTGCCGCTTGGTCACGTGCGGCTTGGTCTCGCGCCGCTTGTTCGGCTGCTTGTTGTTGCTGTTGCGCTAATAATGCTTGCTGTTGTTGTTGCGCTAACGCTTGCTGTTGTTGCTGTGCTAATAATGCTTGTTGTTGTTGCTGTTGCGCTAACGCTTGTTGCTGTTGTTGTTGCGCTAACGCTTGTTGTTGTGCCAACGCTTCTTGTTGCTGTTGTTGCGCTAATGCCTGTTGTTGCGCGGTTGTTTGCGTTTGTTGCGCGGTTTGCGCAGTTTGTTGCGCCGACGTTTTTCTTTCCAAATTTTTCGTTATTTTTTGTTCTTTGCCGTTGTATTCAATATGCCATTCCAACTCCGAATAACCTTCTAATTGAGCGCGAAAAAAAACTTTCCCGTGAGGCGCATTGGCAACGCTGACGGGCGATATGCCCAAATATCCGTTATTTATAAAAATTCTTGCGCCGCTCGGATTTGTCGCAATATGTATGGTAGCGTTTTGCTTTGCTTGCGGTTGCGGTTTCGGCTGTTGCGGTTTTGCCTGTTGTTTCGGTTTTGTTTGCGTTTTTACTTGTTGTTTCGGCTGATGAGGCGCAGAAACCGCGACTTGCTCTTCCGCTTTTTGAACCGATGCCTCGTCTACCGAAGCGGTTTGATACGTTCCTTCGTTTTGATACGTTTGCTCTTCTTCTTCGGAAGACATAAACGGAAAAGGAATTATTTTCGTAAAAATTCCGGCGGATACCAAAACTATAAGTCCGACAAAAGCGATTAGAACAATTTTACTGTCAAGGTTTTTGGCAGGTTTTTCGTCGCTATAATAAGGAAACGCATCGGCATTGCCGCTCGGTTTTGAAAACGCCGCTTCGCTCGGTTGCTGTATAGTTTGTTGTGCGGGAATCGCTTCAGGTTTAGGTTCGTAATATGTTTGCGCTTGTTGTTGCGGCGCAGGCGAAACGGGTACTTGTTGCGGACGCGCAACTTCAACATTCGTCGGTTGCGGTTGTTGTGGAATATCGTATGGCGAATCATCAATTTCAAAACGCACTTCGTCCTGCGAAACAAATTTTTCTTCTTTTTTCGCTTCGACAACCGTCGGAATTTCAACGGGCTTTTGTATAATAGAATCGATATCGAGACCTACATCCACCTCTATCGGTTTTTCTACGGGAGCGGGGGTTGCGGGTTTCGGCTGTTGCGGTATAATGGCATCGTCAATATCAAGACCAATGTCCACTTCTATCGGTTTTTCAACGGGAGCGGAAGTTGCAGGTTTCGGCTGTTGCGGTACAAAAGAATCGATATCAAGACCAATATCCACTTCTATCGGTTTTTCGACGGGTGCGGGAGTTGCAGGTTTCGGCTGTTGCGGTACAATAGAATCAATGTCAAGACCTATATCCATTTCCACAGGTTTTTCTGCGGGCGCAGATTTCGGCTGTTGTATCGGTTTTTCTATTGGAGGCGCTTCGCCGCCATCGACAAATAAATCGTCAAAACTCGACGATACGGAAGGCGCAGAAGGCGCGGAAGGCGGTGCAATCGGTTCTTCCGTCGGCAACACGGGTGCGGGTTTTGGCGGCTGTATCGGTTCTTGTATCGGGTCAAATGTCGGCTCAAATTTCGGTTCTTGTATCGGAGCAAATGTCTCTTGTATCGGGTCAAATGTCGGCTCAAATGTTGGCTGCGACGTCGGCGCAAATGCCGACGGTTCAGAAAACGAATCTTCAAAAACTCCCGACGCGGGCGTTTCGTCGCCTATCGAAAGCGTGTCCGAAAGTATTTGCTTCAAATCCGAAAAATCGTCTTCTTCCTGTCTGTGCTGTTGTTCAATATCGGGAGCGCTTTTCAAAAGAATGTCCGAAAGCGCTTGCAATTCGTCCAAAGAACGAACAATTTTTACCTGTTTATCTACTCCCGCGCGGTTCAAAATTTCAAAAACCTTTTCGTGCGGCGCAACTATAACGAGTCGTCCCGCCATAGAAAGAAGCGAACGATTCATCCCGATAAATTTATTTATGGAATCCGAATAAATATAATCCAAAGGCGACAAATCTATGCAAATAAAATGACTTCCCGAAGTCGACAGCGCCTTAACTTTTGCTTCCAACGCGACGGAATCAAGCAATTCATCGCCAATAAGTTCAGGCAAAAGCACCTGAAATAAGCCCGTTTGAGATAACGAAATATTGATAATTCCTCCTTGAAAACGCTATTATACGGGTATAATATAAAAAAAAATACAGAGTAAAAACGGAATTTTTTCTGTTTTTGCTAAATTTTTATTCAATAATTTTTATTTTTTGCCGCAAAATTTCCTTACTAACGCGATAATTTGCAAATTTTTCGCCCGTAAACGGATTCAATAAATTGGTATTAAGCGATTTTACGCCTTCAATTGCGAACTTTCTGAAAAACAATCTCGGATGAGGAATTGTCAGCGCGGGCGTTTTTTTTATAATTTCGTCAAAGAGTAAAATATCGATGTCGGCGGTTCGCGGCGATTTATCGTTTTTTGATTTTCGTCCGAGTTTTTTTTCGATATTTTGCGTTATTTTCAAAAGTTCTTCGGGCGTTTCGTCGGTTTCTATTAAAATCGTCTGATTAAAATAATTTTCTTGCGCTATTTTTACGTCGACCGCCGCGCTTTCGTACACGGGAGAGCAAATTAGAGGAATTTTGCTTATTTTTTGCAATTCGTCGCGCATCGCTTTTATGTTTGCTAATTTATCGCCGACGTTTGTTCCCAAACACAAAACCGCAAAACTCACAGGTTTTTGCCCTTTTTTACGTAAAATTCTATCAATTTTTTTGCTTTTTCCAAATTATTTGTCGTTGTAAGGCATCTGTTTTCCCACCAAATAAGAATATTTTCGTCGCCGTCTTTGTCCGCCAACAAATGCAGATTTTCAACTTTTTCGCTAAAAAATCCATTAAGTTTTAATACTGCGGCGCTGTCGGAAATTACAACTATTTCGTTTTCGTGAAAGTCCCGTTTATAATATTCGCCGTCGGGAAAATCTTGCCAATCCAAAACAAATCCGTCTCTGATAATTGCGGGAACGCGCTCTATGTCAAAGTTTTCGAGTAATTTTTTTGCGGCCGGATTATCCAAAAAAAACGTATCGATTTTTCCATAAGTGTTTTGTAAAATATAATCGACGGGCAAATTCGGCGTTTCGTATTTTGACGCGATAAATATGATTTTTGAATAATTTTTAACGATTTCGTTATTTATAAATATAGTCGGGCATTGCGTAATATTTAGCGTTTGCGATTTTTTATAGTTTTCGGCAAGAATTTTATCGCCTTTTTCTTTGTCCCATTTTGCAAAAATTTCGGGTAAAAGTCCAATATTTTCGGCAATTTTTTTGCCGTCCGAATCGGGAGTAGTCGCCAAAAATAAAAAATCCCGAAATCTTTCGGGAAATAAATCTTGAACTGCAAGGTAAATTTTTTCTTCTATTAGCGAGCCGTCGGGAAGTCCGGGCGAAAGTTTATGCGTTTGACCGTCGTAATTTCCCGCAAAACTTACCTTTATAGAATAATTTGAGTCCAGCGAAATTTGCAAATAATTTCTTATCGCGTCCTTTGAATAGGAACATCCGCTCATAGAAAAAATTTCTACGAATGTTTTTGGAATCGGCGCGATTTTCGCGGTTCTTTGAGCGAAAACTCGCCATCTGACCGCGCCTTTTCTGTTCAAAACCGCGATTCTTCTTCCGAGTTCTCCAAATTGCAAAACTATTTTTGCGCTACTCAAACGCGACGGTTGCGTTACGTTTTTTGTATGCCCCTGCACTCCAAAATCGATGCGCGGATTTTGCGAAATTAACGAATCCGTAAGCGACGGTTCGCAATGCGCGATAAGCACAATTTTATATCCCTGCGGAATTTGCGAGATTGCGCGCGCAAGGGCGGTTTGCGGGTCTTCGACTTCGTAATCGTTAGAAATTCCCGTTATTTTTTTGTCAAAAGCCGAAACAAGCGCATATTTTTCGCCGTTTTTGTATTCGACCGAATGAATTTTTTCAAACAACTTTTTGCCTGATTTTACGTTTATGTTCGTCGCCAAAAGCAGAAGTGGGAATTTTTTGTTTATATCTTCCCAAAAATTCTCGCCGAAGCGCAATTCGTTGCCGCCCAAAGCGATAGCCGAATAATTTACTTTCTGCATAAGCGAGCATATAGCGACGTTTTTTGCAGAATCTTCCGTTAAAAAATTGCCCGCGTCAAAAATCGCGATTCTTCTGTTGTTATTTTGCCAAACCGCTATGTATTCGAGCGCTTCCGTATTTCCGCGAATATCGCCGCTTGCCGCAAAACTCGCCGCGCAAACGACGCAAGTTGAAATTAAAATTATAGTTAAAATTTTCTTCATTTTTCCTCCTAAAAATCTTTAATGTTTTGTTATATTTATCATAAAAATACTATATGCCAAAAAACAAAAAACGATGGTATTGTCGTTTGCCAAATAGTATTTTTATCTTATGAAATATAAAAATTTAAGAGAAAAAGAGATAAAAAACCGTGTCGAAGATGAATTTTTCCCCGATTTCGATTGCGACAGCATTTTGCAAAACGTCACGTCGATTTTTCATCGACAATTAAAATCATTTTTCTGCTAAATCCGCTTCCAAATTGAATCAAAAAGAAAATTAAAACATTGTTATGTCGGCAAGTTTATAACTTTTCACGTTGCCGTTCGGAGACAATGCCATTGCGCTATACTTCCAAACTCCTCCGGCTTCCCAATTGTTTATGTTGGCAATAGCGGTTCCGATAAGATATTCGTTTTCATCGTACAAATTAAAAGTTATTTGCGCATAACTGTACGTTTTGTTTGTTTTGTTGCGCAGGGCTCTCCCTGTATATATAAAGAAAACATATCCTGTTTTACGCTCGCCGCCTCAACTACTTCATATTTGTCGCTGTTGTCTTTTTGTTTAATACTGTTTGCAACATCACTACTTCCGGAACTAACAGCGTCTATAAAGAAATATACGCAAATAAAGGCAATAAACAATGAAAGACAGACGCCTATTATTTTTGTATTCCCCGATACTATTACTTTTCCGCATTTTGGACACTTGTTTCCTTCAAAATTTTCAACGCAATCATGACAAAAAGCCATAAATCATCCTTTTTGTTACGCAGTATCAATCTGCGTTAATTTATAAAACAAATAATATAATTAATATAATATTTGGCGCAAACGAAAAGCAAGAATTAAAATTATAATTTTTCTTCAAGAAAAGCAATTATCGCGAAATATCAAAAACAAAATCGCATTCGGATTGCGGCGAATAGTATTTTTTCAACTTAAAATACGCGATTATTACAAAAATAAGGGATAATTGAATGCCAAAAAGAAATGATTTACACAAAATTATGATTATCGGAAGCGGACCTATAGTTATCGGTCAGGCGTGCGAATTTGACTATTCGGGAGCGCAGGCGTGCAAGGCGCTCAAACAGGAAGGTTACGAAATCGTTTTAATAAATTCCAACCCCGCGACCATTATGACCGACCCGAATATGGCTGACAAAACATACATAGAACCAGTTACTCCCGAAGTCGTTGAAAAAATTATCGCCCGCGAACGCCCCGACGCTTTTTTGCCCACGATGGGCGGACAAACCGCGCTGAATACCGCAATGACAATGAGCCAAAGAGGCATTCTCGCCAAATATAACGTAGAACTCATAGGCGCAAACGAACAGGCGATTTTGCTTGCCGAAGACAGAAGCGAGTTCAAAAAAGCGATGAACGAAATCGGACTTGAAATGCCCAAAGCAAAAATTGCGCATACGCTCGAAGAAGCGTGGGAAATTGCCGACGAATTCGGTTTTCCGTGCATTGTTCGTCCGAGTTTCACTATGGGCGGAACGGGCGGCGGAATCGTTTATGAACGCGGCGAATTTGAAGCGGCGGCAAAAAAAGGACTACTTTTGTCTCCCACAAGCGAAATTCTTATTGACGAATCGGTTTTGGGCTGGCAAGAACTCGAAATAGAAGTAATTCGCGACCACAAAGACAAAGTTATCGTAATTTGTTCAATAGAAAACCTTGACCCGATGGGAATACATACGGGCGATTCCATAACCGTCGCTCCCGCGCAAACATTAACGTTTGAACAATACGCAAAAATGCGCGACGCGGCTGTCGCAATGATTCGCAAAGTAGGCGTTATCGGCGGAAGCAATATTCAGTTTGCGATAGACCCAAACAACGGACGAATGCTCGTTATTGAAATGAATCCGCGAGTTAGCAGAAGTTCGGCTTTGGCAAGCAAGGCGACGGGTTATCCGATTGCGAAAGTCGCGGCAAAATTGAGCGTTGGCTATTCTTTGGACGAAATTATGAACGATATTACGCGCAAAACTCCCGCGTCGTTTGAGCCGACGATAGATTATGTAGTAACGAAAATTCCGAGATTCGCGTTTGAAAAATTTCCCGAAGCGGACGCCCGACTCGGCGTTCAAATGAAAGCGGTCGGCGAAATAATGTCAATCGGTCGAACATTCAAAGAAAGTTTGCAAAAAGGACTTCGAGGACTCGAAACGCGCCACGCAGGTTTTGAAACGACAAAATACGCCGATTATTCCGTAGAGCAAATTAAAAACGAACTGAAAGAACTTTCGCACGACAGAATATTTATTGTTAGAGCCGCGATGGACAAAGGAATTTCGGTCGACGAAATTTTCGATATTACCAAAATAGACAGATGGTTTTTAAATAATATGAAAGATATTGTGGATTTTGAAAAGAAATTAAAAGAAATTAAAAATATAAGCGAAAACGAGCGAAAAGAATTGTTTGCGGAAGCGAAAATTATGGGATTTTCGGACGCGCAAATAGCAAATTTAAACGGAATTTCGGAACTTGACGCGCGCAAAATTCGCGTTAAAGAAAAAATTATTCCCGTGTATAAATCCGTAGACACTTGCGCGGCAAAATTCGACACTTTTGTGTCGTATTATTATTCGACTTACGAAAAAGAAAACGAATCTCTCGTTAGCGACAAACGAAAAATTATGATTTTAGGCGGCGGACCAAACAGAATCGGACAGGGAATAGAATTTGATTATTGCTGTTGTCAAGCGGCTTACGCGCTAAAAGAATTGGGAATCGAGAGTATTATGGTAAATTCCAACCCCGAAACCGTGTCGACCGATTACGATACTTCGGACAAACTTTATTTTGAACCGCTTACTTTTGAAGACGTGATGAACGTTATAGACCACGAAAAACCCGACGGCGTTATTGTGCAGTTCGGCGGTCAAACTCCGCTTAATTTGGCGAAAAAACTTCGCGATTGCGGCGCAAAAATTATTGGAACTTCGGTAGAAAACATAAACAAGGCGGAAGACCGCGACGAATTTTCGGCTATGTGCAATAAATTAGGCATAAAACAGCCGCCAAACGGAATGGCTTCCACTCCCGAAGAAGCGATAGAAATAGCAAAGCGAATAGGATATCCGATTTTGCTTCGTCCGAGTTTTGTTTTGGGCGGACGCGGAATGAGAATTATTTATTCCGCCGACGGACTTGACAAATTTGTCGAGGAAGCAAAAGACGCGGGAGAAAATCGCCCCGTTCTTATAGACAAATTTATACAAGACGCGATAGAATTAGACGTCGACGCGGTATCCGACGGAGAACAAACAATAGTTTGCGGAATTATGGAACATATAGAAGAAGCGGGCATTCATTCGGGCGATTCCGCCTGCGTTTTGCCGCCGTATACTTTGCCGCGAAGAATTGTAAAAGAAATAAGACAAATTACCGAAAACGTCGCAAGCGAACTTAAAGTCGTCGGACTTATGAACATACAGTTTGCCATAGACGGAAACGACATTTATATTATAGAAGTAAATCCGCGAGCAAGCCGCACGGTTCCTTTCGTGAGCAAGGCGACGGGAGTCGCGTGGGCGAAAATTGCGGCGAAAGTTATGACGGGAATTATGTTAAAAAACATTGCCGAAGCGCAAGTCCCTAATATGGATTATTTTGCGGTAAAAGAAGCGGTTTTGCCGTTCAATAAATTTCCGGGCTCCGACACGATGCTTGGTCCCGAAATGAAATCGACGGGCGAAGTAATGGGAATAGACAAGGATTTTGGAATCGCCTATCTTAAAGCGCAAGAAGCGGCTTACAACAAACTTCCAAAAAGCGGCGCGGTTTTCATTTCGGTTCGCAATACGATTCGTCGCCATATAGTTTTTATGGCGAAAAAAATTCACGAACTCGGCTTCAAAGTTTATTCGACGGAAGGCACGGCGAAAATGCTCAACAATTACGGAGTTCCCGCAATTCCCGTACCAAAAGTCGGTATGGGAAAGCCGGATATTGTGGATATGATTCGCGCCAATAAGTTTGATTTACTTATAAATATTCCCGAAGGACAGCGCGCGCTTTTGGACAGCAAACCTATTCGCACGGCGGCGGTTTTGCAAAAAATTCCTTACATAACGACAATAGAGGCGGCTCAAGCGGCGGTCGCGGGAATGGATTCGTTAGCGAAACAGGATTACGGCGTAAAAACGATTCAGGAATACGGAAAAGAAACAAATTCATAAAAATTATTATTCATAAATTTGCAAAATAACAAAAAAAACAACAAAATTTATTGTTAATTTATAAAAAGCGCATATAAACAAAAGCGCGTAATAAATTGTTCATACTCTGTTCTCCCGTTTGTTTGGCATAGATTTTTAACTAATTCTTATTTTAATTTCCGAAATTAAATTACGGAGGTTAAAATATGAATTTACGTCATTTTTTTATATACGCGCTCGCCGTCGCGATGTTTTTTGGCTGCGCGTCAAACGATACGCCGGAAGTTTCGTCCGCGACTATCGATTATTATTTCGCTAACGATACGGCATTCGGCGAAGGAGCGGTTAATTTTTCTACGGGAAACGCCGTTTGGACAATAGAAAAAGCGATGATGGTCGCAGGCGAAATAGGAATACACTGGGAAGAGCCGAACGCGCCGCGGGGAATACGACACGATGTTCCCGGTGGAAAGATTTCGCCTAAAATCTACGGATATTTCGCCGTCGATTTGCTGAAAACGCAGAATATCCAGAAACTTAAAGTTCCCGACGAAGGCAAATATTCGCATATCCATATGATTATAACAAACGACGAATACGTCAAAACTTTGGGCGATACGGTGAAAAACATAAAAAACTATTCCGAACTTAAAGGTCGCTCGTTCTATTTTTCGGGTATAGTCGGCGACGACAAAACGCAATATCCCTTTGAACTTTATTCTTTGGAAACATTTGACGAAAACTCTATGGGCGACATAACTTTTAATCTTCCCGTTTATGAAGGCGACGCTTTTTCATTTTATATATCGCCGAAACTTGAACGCTGGTTTACTCCCATACGTTTTGAACTCTTGCGTCCAAACGAAGATGGCAAAATTATAATTCACGAAAAAAGCAACGCTACGGCGTATTTGGCTTTTCGTCAAAGATTTACGGAAAACAAATCTATGAATTTAGTCATTAAAAACGAGAAAAAATAATGGCGAAATTCATAATAATTTTTATTTTTGCTTTCTTGTGCGCCGCGCAGGAAACTATAGATATGGGAACGATGGTTGTGCGGGACAGTATAATTTTACTCACGAAACAGCAGGACAAAATTGCGATTGTCGATACCGTTTCGCGCAAAGAAATTGAACGGACGACTGCGACAAATTTAATCGATTTGCTCGACGGCAAACTCGGCGTGCGCAAAAAAGTCGATTGTTCCGTTTGCAATACCGCGCATATTCGCCTTTTGGGGCTTAACGGCGCGTATTCGCAAATTCTTATAGACGGCGTTCCCGCATATTCTGGCTTGGGAAATATTTATGGAATCGAGCAAATTCCGCTGGTAAATATAGATAATATATTGATTGTTAAGGGAGCGTCGAGCGTGCGGCACGGAAACAACGCGATTGCGGGCGTAGTGGATATTATTCACAAACCGATTTCTTTCGATACGAAAACGTATTTCAAGATGGCGTTGGGAAATCATAACGAGCAAAATTACGACGCTTATTTTTCTACGTTTGTCGAAAAAAGCCAAACGGGCGTACAAATTTCTATGGCTTACGCAAATTCGCCGCGCATAGATATGGACAGTTCCACTCCTATGATGGACGTCGCGGAATTTGACCGCGTAAATTTTTCGCTGCGTTTGTCGCAGGAAATAAAAAGTACGCAAATTTTCGCAAACGCGCAGACAGCATACGAAGACAGATTTGGCGGCACGCAAAATTCGTCGCGCAAATACATAGGAAATTTCCAGCCGGAAAGCACTTATATCGACGAATGGGGAAATACGGTTTTTCGTCCGCTGATATATCAGGAATATGCGCGGACAAGGCGCGTAAATTACGAAATCGGAAGCAAAACCGAAATAAATCCGATTGTTACGAATGAAAATCGCGCAAGTTTTATTCAGCATTATCAGGACAGTTACTACGGCTATCTGTCGCTTGAAGCGTTGCAAGATATGCTTTTTGCGGTTTCGGATTTTCATTTTGATTTTTACAAAAATAAACTGCTCGCGGGCGTAAGTTACACTTACGATAAATTTTACGACGACCGTTCCATCGGTTCGCATTTGTATAATATTTTAGCGATATATTTGCAAAATATTTTTGTTATAAACGAACTTTTTGACGTTTCCGCAGGTTTGCGCGGCGATTTTCATAACGTTCACGGATTTATTTTGTCGCCGCGTTTCGCTTTTAATTATTACGCAAATCACCATCTTAATTTCAAAACGACGGCGGGCAAAGGATTCAGGACTTTCAATTTATTTTCGGAAAATCACTCGGCGACCACAAGCGACGTTTATTATTTGGAACCGGTAGAAAATTTACGCGAAGAAAGTTCTTGGACTTTCGCGCAAAACGTGCAATATTCGCAATTTTGGCGCGTTAATTTGGGAATTACGGCGGAGGCGACGGCTTATCAAACGGTAATATCCGATTATATTCAGGCGCAATATTTGCGAAGATATACCGCCGACGGACGTCAAATTGTGCGCTATCGCAATCTTGACGGAACCGCGATAACTCGCGGATTAGAAGGAGTAGCGCGTTTTTCTTTGCCGAAGGGTTTTACGCTTGAAGGCGGCGCGACTTTGCTTGATTTTGAATCGAAAAACGAAACGGAGAAAAATTTTTCGTATTATTCGCCAAATTATACGGCTCTGGCGAAAATTCAATGGGACAATAGAAAAAGCGGTCTAGTTTTGTCTTTTGACTGGAATTATACGGGAAGGCAACTGCTTCGCGAAGTTCGCTTCGGACAAAAACTTATTATGCCCGAAAGATACGGCGAACCGTATTCGATTTTCAGCGCGCAAATAGAAAAGCGGCTCGCAAGATTTACGTTTACGGCGGCGTGCAATAATATCGGGGACTTTTATCAATCCAAAATCGAGCCGATTTTTTACGCGGACGGTTGGTACTATCAAACGACTTCGGTTTGGGCGCCGATTAAGGGTAGAACGTTTTATTTCGGTTTGCGATTTAATTAGAAATTGTGTATGTTACATTTAACTTTATATGAAAGGAGTTTCTTAAATGAAACGATTGAAAAACAGTTTGACGGTATCTGCGATAACCGTTGCGTTGGGAATGTTCTTTTTTGTCGGTTGCAGCGACAAGGACGATGAAAGCCCTGTAACCCAAAAAACCATAAACGGAATAGAGTGCGTTTTGGTTGAAAAAGGAACGTTTTATATGGGAAGTCAGGAAAGCGAAAGAGAAAAACCCAACGACGAGGTTTATCATAAAGTTACTTTAACGAGGAATTTCTGGATAGGTAAATATCCCGTAACAAACGAACAGTACGGCAGAGAAGTTTCGGACGACAGGAAAAAACATCCTGTCGTAAACGTAACTTGGGCGGATGCGAAAGCGTTTGCGGAAAGTAAAGGCGGATTTCTCCCGACCGAAGCGCAATGGGAATACGCGGCGAGAGGCGGCAATAAAAGTAAAGGTTATAAATACAGCGGCGGCGACAATTTGGATGAAGTCGCGTGGTATGAAGGTAATTCGGGCTGGTCACTACGCACCGTTGGAACTAAAAAAGCCAACGAACTGGGAATTTACGATATGACCGGAAACGTATGGGAATGGTTGTCGGATTTTTACAATTCTTACGGCGTTGAAGAAAATACAGGAACAAGAACCGACCCCGATATTCAAAATGTAGAAGAACTTTGCTGCGGTGAAATTCGCAATAATCGCGGAGGTTCCTACGATACAGGCGAGTCAAATAGCCGTATTGCGTATCGCGAAGCGAGCCAACCGGGATACAGCGGCGGATATACCGGATTTCGCGTGATTTTCTACGATTGATAAAACGAGAGTTTGGATTATGAAATTGAAAAAAAATTTACGGTGCTTACTAATAATTGCGGCGGTATTGGCGGTAATGTTTGTCGGCTGCGGCAAAGACGACGACGGCGAAAAATTTACGATTACTTACAATGCAAACGCCGCCAATTTCAGCGGAAAACTACCCGCTTCCGTTTCCGTTAACGCGGGAGAATCCGTAAAACTCGCAACCGACAACGAATATTTTAACCGCTGGAACGAAAGAATTTCGCTTGACGGATGGAATACGAAAGACAATGGAAGCGGAACGGACTACGGCGTTTCGCAGGTAATCGTCCCGACGCAAAGTATGACGCTTTACGCGCAATGGAAACCGTTTGGAGTCGGAACCGTTGAGTTTTACGTCGGCTCAAAAATATACGTCGGCGAATATTTTTCTTATAACGGGTTTAAGGCGACTATCGATACGGCGGTAATGATAATCAAATATCCGACTGTTTACGCGGTTCACGACGAGTATAATCCGAGAATTTTAAGGCACTCGGCGGGCGAATATACTTTGGGAGACCCTGACGGCAATCAGTCGATATGCGAAACATACGCCGTCGATTTGCTCAAACCGCAGGAATCTTATTTGGGAAATATAGAAGGTTTAGACGAAGGATTTTACGGCGACCCTTACGTTAGAGTTTTTTGTCCCTGCGCGGACGGCAAAAACGCGGATTTATGGTGGGAACTTGTTAAAGATGTCGATACTCCGTCGAAACAAATTTTGAAGGAGAAAGACGCGGGATATTATTTCGCGGGAAAAATTGAAGTTGATTCGACCGCATCGTCGCCGGCTAAAACTTACGCTTACGAACTCGTAGGCAAAAAAGAAATCGGTCCCGTAGGCGTTTATTGGGAAAAAGCGGCTAATCTGAATGACAAAGAAACTTTGTCCGTAAAATTTCGTCCGCATATAGAGCGTTGGTTTGAAGTTCTTGAAAAATACAAAGTATATGAAAAGGCGCAAGAAATGGCGCGTGAAGAGCGTATTGTTTTCAGCGATTTAACTCTTAAAGATTTTTTGCCGAGCGTCGCGCTTCCAGCAGGAAAAACGCTTATGGATTTAATTTACGCCGAACTTGACAACGATTACGATGAACGCGGATGGAATACTTTTTTAAGCGGCGGCTGGGACGTAGAATTTTCGATAAAATAATTCTGCGGTGAAGTAAAAATTTAGAAATTGTGTTTCTTATATTGTCTGTTTTATGTTTAATTTTTTTATGAAAGGAGTTTCTGAATGAAACTTTTGAAAAACAGTTTGGCGGTATCTGCGATAACCGTTGCGTTGGGAATGTTCTTTTTTGTCGGTTGCGACGACGGAAAAGAAATTGAAATTATCAAAGAACCCGACGGCGAAAAAGAGAAAACTACCGCGCGGATTTCGTTTTACGGCGGCGGCGAAAGGAGAGGCGCGGCAGATTGGCAATTCGGCACAAACGCGCATTTGGACAATTTATACGACAATACCGAGCCGACGTCCAGATGGTATTATCCAAGTACGTCGGGAACTGCTTTGGACGGTACACCTGTGAACCATCAGAGTTACGGATTTTACGCAATGACGATTGACACGGCGTATATCATATTGAAATATCCTACGCTTTCCGCCGGTCATTTTGACCAGCATAGCAGTAGCGTAAGGCACGCCGCCGCCGACCATACGCTGACGGAAAATGTCGACCCGTCTTCACCTGACCCGGAACATCCGATTTGCGAGACGTACGCGGTGAATTTAATGAAACCGTTGCAGCAATATTTGGGTTCGGTTACAGTAGAACCGGGTCAATACGGAACGCCGTGGGTGAGAGTGTTTTGGCCCGGCGCGGACGGCGCAAACGCGGCTAATTGGTGGAATCGCGTCAAAGACGTTGACCCCGACAAAAAGGCAAAGCAAGTTTTGCAGGCGAAAAACGCCGGATATTATTTTAGCGGCAGAATCACTATGTTTGAACAACCCGTCGTCGGCGATACGGTGTTTATTCCTTATACTTATGAAGTCCAAAGTCGCGCGGAACTCGGACCGCAGACCTGGGGCGGAAATAATTATTGGGATGTAGGCGCAGGGCAGACGCTTCATTTTAACATACATCCGCATTCAGACCATTGGCTCGGACGTTTCCGCGATTTTCAGGTGTATTTGGATTTGGCGACGCTTAAAGAACCCGATACCGAGTCGCGTAAAAATCACGTAATTTTCAGCCCCGAAAAATTGGCGGGTTATACGCTTCGTCCCCGTTATACAGGCACGACTGCGGTTACGGCGGGTTGGAATTTTATGAATTTGATTGACGGCGAATTTTATCCCAGACAGGGATTCGATTCGGATTTTACAATAGTTTTAGACGACGGGAGAATCAGAGGGCTTGATTAAAACAGGCAGTTTTTTCAGGCGGCGCGAAGATAATATTTGCGCCGCCGTTTTCTTTTCGGCGATAATACATATCGCCTTTTTCGCATTTTTGTTTTCTTTTCGGGAAGCAAAACCCGTGCCTAATTTAGAAAAATCTTACGCGCTTGTAACGCTTGTAACTCCTCGACAAACGCCGCCTGCAACAGAACCGCCCGCGCAAGTAAAACGGCAAATTTCCAAACAAAATCGGCGGTCTTTGCAAAGCGATGAAAAATCGTTTGTTCCGTCCGAAACATCTGCCGAAATTGAAAATTTTATCGAAAATTCTATGGAAACAAACGGCGATTTTACCGAACAAATTGAAGCAGACGGCGAAATCGGCGAAATCGGCGACATTGAAAAAGCGGAAAATTCAAACGTCGCGACCGAATTGACGCAAGAATTTACTAATGCGCCGAAAACGCTTTATATGCCGCAAATTCCATATCCAAAAGCGGCAAAAAACGAAAAAATTGAAGGAATTGCCGAAATATCATATATTATCGATACTGCGGGACGAGTGAGCGAAATAGAAATTTTATCGACTCCGCACGCTTCGTTTGAAAACGCGATAAGAAAAACGGTTCTTTCGTGGCGTTTTACTCCCGCTACAAAAAACGGAAAAGCGGTTTCCGTAAAAGCGAGCAAAAAAATCGTATTTAAGTTGAAAGATTAAAAGTTTTTCAATGAATAAATGTGTAAATTATCTTAAAAAAAGAAAAAAAATATGAAATAATTCCGTAAAAGTACGGCGAAATTTATTATATTTGCCTTGCAATAAAGTAAATAGATAAGCAACGAAAGGTTAAAATATGGATAAACCAAAAATTTTAGTTGTCGACGACGACAAACATATGCGCGGCTCGGTCGTCGAGTTTTTGGAATACGGCGAGCAATACCAAATTTTTGAAGCGATAAACGGACAAGCCGCTTTGGAAGTTATTGCGCAAGAAAATCTTTCGGCAATAGTAAGCGACATAAAAATGCCGATTATGGACGGACTTCAATTATTAGATAACCTTGTTAAGCGGGAAAGCAAAATTCCGTTTATAATAATGACCGCTTTCGGCGACGTAAAAACCGCCGTCGACGCGATGAGCAAAGGGGCTTACTATTTTATAGAAAAAGGAAGCGATTCTTTTACCGACCGTCTTGAAGCGATACTTACGCGAGCCGTCGAAAAGAACAATTTAGTACGCGAAAACACGCGGCTCGTCAAAGAAAACACAGTTCTAAAAACCGCGCTAAAAGGCAAATGGCAATATATCGGACAATCGAAGCAAATAAAAGAAATTCAAAAAACGATAGAGACGATAGCGTCGAGCAAATCGACTATTTTGGTAACGGGCGAATCGGGAACGGGTAAGGAAATGATTGCGAAATCGATACACGCGTTAAGCAATCGTTCGGGCGGTCCGTTCGTAAAAGTAAATTGCGCGGCGCTTCCCGAAAGTTTAATTGAAAGCGAACTTTTCGGACACGAAAAAGGCGCGTTTACGGGCGCGCTAAAAACTCGTTTGGGTAAATTTGAACTCGCAAACGGCGGAACATTGCTCTTGGACGAAATAGGCGAAATGCCGCTTGGAGTGCAGGCAAAACTTCTGCGCGTTTTGCAGGAACGGGAAGTCGATAAAATAGGAGGAGACGTACCGGTTTCGGTCGACATTCGTCTTATTGTTACGACAAACCGCGACTTGCAAAAAGAAGTTAAAAACGGGACTTTCCGCGAAGATTTGTATTATCGTCTTAACGTCTTTCACTTTGAATTGCCGCCTTTGCGTGAAAGAAAAGACGACGTTCCCGATTTGATAAATCACTTTATCGCAAAATACAACGAAGAAAACGGTTTTTCGGTTTCGGGCGTTTCAAAAGGTGCGCTTGAAGCGTTGAAAAATTATGATTTTCCGGGAAATATCCGCGAACTTGAAAATATTATCGAGCGTTCGGTCGTTTTGACGAGCGGCGGCGAATTGAGCGAAGAATCGCTTCGTTTGGGCAAAGCGAAAGAACTTCCCGTTGAAATATCCAAAGGACTCGCCGTCGGGAAAACCGTCGCGCAGGTCGAAAAAGAACTTATTTACGCCACCCTTGAACATTGCAAAAACAACAAGACGCAAGCGGCGGAAATAATGGATATTTCGGTGCGTACTTTGCGCAATAAACTCAAAGAATACGGCGACGCTTCGGCGGAAGAATAGTTTTATATAACTTTTATACACATAACATAACGCTTAATCGCTACTTCTTCACTCCCAATTTTGCGGGATAGCGATAAACTTTTCCGTTTATTGCTACTATTTCTTTAATAAAAAATTTATAAAAATATTTTTTCTCGTTTTTTATCAAAAATAAAAATTATATTACAAATGTCGAGAATTGTGAATAGTGAATAAACTCACTATTTATTGATATTTTTATTTTTTTTAACAAAGCGACAAAACTTCCTTGTGGTTGTTTCTGTCCGTCGCTTTGTTATATCTAAAATATCATTGTAAAAAAATCACAATTCTCGACAAATTATGATTTATGGACGAAACAACCTTTTCGTTGTCTTTTTCCGCAATTCATAATTTTTTAATTTCGGCAATAACAATAACGTTTTTGCATAAATTTTAATTTGCGGTTCAAAGGCAAAGAAAGGCGACTTATTATGAGCAACATTAAAGGATGCGTGTTTTTAAATTCAATTTCGCAACAGTTCACATTTCAGCAAGACAACTCAAAAAATTCTATGGATTTTTTGAACGATAAAATATCCGTATCGGGAAGCGGAATTCCTGAAACTTTTTGCTTTGACGTTTCTCAAAACGGCGGTTGGTCGTGGATTGTTTGCGGTATCGGCATAATTGAATCCCGCTTTATTACAAAAACCGAATGGAAACAAATTATTCAACGGGACAATATTGAATTTGATAAATTAGACGGACACTATATTATACTTCGCTGGAAAGATAATTTTGTCGAATTTTATAACGACCCGCTGGAATTGAGAAAATTATACTGGAAAAAAGAAAAAGATAAAATATTATTCGCAACGCAACTTGTCGATATGGCGGATATGGTTGAAAATGCGGAGTTTTCGTTTGAAAATTATGCGGGATATTCGCGATTTATAAATTCTTTCGGCGGCGGCGCTTTGTTAAAAGGCGTAAAAAGGTTGGGGACAGGCGGTTGTCTAAAAATCGAAAAAAATGAAATTTTTCATAAAGATAGTCAATGGGACATAAAACAACAAAGCAGTGAAGATTTTTCTGTTGAGAAATTAAAATCAATAGTGAATATGAAAATGCCGAATCGTGAAAAACCGTTATTGGCTTTGTCGGGCGGAATAGACAGCAGAACGGTTTTGGCATTGTTTGATGAATTACCAGATTTGCTAAATTTTGGGAACATTGAAGACGCCGACGCGCAAGTTGCAAAAATTATAGCCGATAAATTAAAAAAGAATCTTTGTTTTTATGAGTATAAACTTCCGCAAACGGCAGATGAAAAAAATATTGTTTTTGACAATATAAAAAAAGCAATTCTTTGGGAAACATCGGATGTAACCGCAAATCTTTTCGGTTTGCTTGAAGAAAAAAACAAAGAAGGTTATTGGCTCATAGACGGCGGTCTCGGCGAAGTTCTTCGTTTCGGTTACGGAAGAAAATTTTTATATACAGCCGAAAATCTTTGGAAACAAAATGATTTTAATTCTCTTGCAAAATATATGTATAAAAAGCAATACGATATTTTTAATAAACAATTACAAGAAGATATGAATATTTGGGCTTTGCAGGAGTTTGTTTCGGCGATGGAGAAAATGCCTAAAAACATTTCTTTTGAAGATTGGATTTCTTTATTTCACATAATATACAGAGTAAAAAATTGTCCGCTTAACGGACAAGGCGCATACGACAATATAATTCCGTCTTATATGCCGCTGATACAACCGTCGGTGTTGCGTTCGCTGCAATCAATACATATCAAAAAAAGAATGAATTGCCGTATTAACAGAAAAATAATTTCACAATTTCAACCGATTTTAAGTTCCGTGTCGTTAGCGTGGTATGAATCAAAAGTCCCGTTTTGTTTGAGTGGGAATATTGTTCTTGCTAAATTATATTCTATTGTTTGTAATAAATTGAAAAAGCAAAAACAAGAGTATAACGACAAATTAATGTTTTCTCTAAAAGAGTTGGTTATGGACAGAATAAATACGAGCGCGGTAAAACAATGCGCTTGGTATAATATGAAAAACATTAGCGAATTTGCGGAAATGTTTTATAGTGGAAAAACAGAAAACTCGCAATTTTTGTACGATTGGCTGCAAATAGATTTCTGGCGGGAGAAGTGCGCGGAAAGAATATAAATTTGAATTAAAAACAAAAAATATTAGGGAGATTATTCTCTCTAATATTTTTTAATTACCGAATGCCACCTTGCGCACTTTGCATTTTCTTATCAAAATGCTTATTCTTTTTCTTATTATTTATACCCTGAACAGTACGGGGAAATGTTTGCCGTTATTCTTTTGTTTTTTGTTTTTATCAAACCGCCTGTTTTTCCATTCGTCAAATTCGTTTGATTTATTTTCGTAATGCTGCTTTCCCGATTTTGCGTTTTTCCCCGATTTGTAAAATTTTTCGGACTTGTTGTGCTTGCCAGATTTCTCAAATTCTTTTTTGCGGTCTTTCTTAAAATCGTCTTTTTTGGGCTTTACGGGAGTTAATTCGTTATAATTTTCGGTATCGAATTTATCTCCGTAAGCCGCCGAAATAAGGGTGGAAACCAACTTTTCGGGACTGTAATTCATAAGCAATTCTTTCGCCCATTCTTCAAAATTTTGCAAATCGTCGTCGTTGAACAATCCGTCTATTTCCTTTGAAATTTTGCGTTTTTGCTCCGCCATAATTTCGGGAACGGTCGGAACTTCTTTCTTTTTTATGTCCGCTTTCGTAATTTTTTGCAAAAAGCCGAGTTTGCGAAATTCGCTCGGAGTAAC